>Ga0194135_10000669_pt1 | contig 20118 bp, 12 predicted proteins | sample LitLau_LLRF_2013_FD_134024 | JGI IMG/M metagenome (GOLD analysis project Ga0194135, IMG submission 134024) | Freshwater sediment microbial communities in response to fracking from North America - Little Laurel Run_MetaG_LLRF_2013 (version 2) | ecosystem: Environmental > Aquatic > Freshwater >...
ATCACACACACACACCTACTCTCTCGCTCTCACGCTCCTCGTTCGACTTTCTCCAAGCTTAGTAGTCGTATAAGCGTTATAAAACGTATTTTATGGTAACTTGTATCGCATGGCCAGGCAATAAGTCAGTGCCACTTCCCACTTGACACTTGATTAAGGCCACATGCGAACTTGTATAGTGTCATGCGACCTATCTTTTTTTTAGATGCACGCTCCCACCAAGAACCACGACTGATACTTTCTTCAAACTTTCCATCTGTTGTAAAAGTGACCACTGAAGCATGGAAAAGTTACTTTTTCTTCCCAACTCACCCACATAGCCACCACCACCTCCTCCAGAAGTACATCCACCGCCACCTCCCCCGAAACCTCCGGAGGCTCCCCAGGTGGCTGCAGGACTGCAGGGCTCTCCACCAAGCCCTCGTCCTTCAAGTAGAGACAATCCAGATGATACGAGCATAGTTGAAATGTTCTGAAACTCTGCAGGTATTGTTTTCTGAAACCGACTTGTCGTGGAAATGGAGACAGCAGCAGAGTTATTATTCTTTACTGGCCATCCTTGGAAACCCCCACCACCACCTGAAGCGAAATAATTAATGTAGTTTCTTTCAATTCAAACTTTCGTCAATCCATTTAGTGTCATGTTTGTACTAGAGATTACACTTTATGTATACACCAACAAGCTACTCATTCTGACTGACCTGCTCCCCACGGTTGGGTAGATCCTGAATGGGGATCCAATGACACGTTCAGGCTTCGGCCGTTGGGGTAAATATTTGTAGAGGCGTTATAACCTAAGCCTCCACCACCCGCTGCCACCAGAAGAACAGAAATTACTCCATCCACTTTCTGCAAAACAACAAAAGTAAATTCAATATTGCAGCTTCCAGCTCCTCCTAATCACTCATCCGAACTTACATCAAAGCATTAGACACACAACCCAAAAATGCCACTAGGAATATAAAGCACATTTATAGTTGACTACTTTCAATGCAACCGATTTGTTTAAATGATGATTATTATTATTACATATTGGACACTCACTCGGCTTTCAGCTATCACGAAACTCATGACCTAACTAAAATAACATTGTTCTGAGCCGATAGTCAAACATGAGAATTTGCGGGCTTTGCTTTAATGTTTAAGGTCATATAAATTCCAAACTATAACCCGTATAGAGTGAGCTTCATTTAACCGTAAGGTTCATTAAACAACCCATTAATTACTAAACCACATCAACACGATGAGAACAAACAGAGCAGCAGTTCCGTCTCCCACGTAGGGGAAGACGATTCATGCAGAAGTGAAGAAAACTCACTCTGTAGACGAAAGTAGCACCTCCGCCGCCTCCCCCTCCCCCTCCATAAAGACGATTGATGGTTCCCAAAGCCTTCAGAGGATCTTCCACTGGACGAGGCTTCGAAGTAGGAAACGATGGGGCTTGTCTTGCGTTCTTTCTTAGCGGACTGTTCGGATTTCTCAGGAGAGACAACGACGATCCCCATTCCGCTCTGCATATCGTTTCTCTCTCGGCAGAATACCCGATGGCCTTCCAAAACCAACCCAACATTTATACAGAATTGCACTTTGTTTTTAATGGTGGCATGATCTGATTGCTATTTATTGGTCCTCTGGCATTATTACCTGGTCACAGAGAGAGGTACCTTCTTGGCCAACGAGAACATAGATGTTCTCGCCTTTCCGCAAAAAGTGAGTTACTCTCACGATCGATCCATGCGAAGTCATTTGATTTACCAGAGCTCCTCGACCTCCACTCGCTCCTTTGGCAATTAGCCTAAGTAAATATTCGAAGAATACCAAACTTAGAGGTGAATAAGATATGAGGTGAGAGTTCAAAAGAGAAAGTACTGAAGAAAAGTGCTTTTGGATCTAAAAAGCTGGTGAATCTAACTTGTAAAATGAAATTGGTCTTATTCTCCATTTCATCTCAGGAGACAAGAAAAGAAAGTGGCACTCAAATCTCAATCCCCGTAGAATTCAGAGGGGCATCAATTGAGTGGAGAACTCCCACGGGACTGGAGAGACAATCAGGATCAACTGCATCCAATTTATGCCCCAACTCAATATCACTCAAGTCAATGGAGAGGTCTGTTTATTCAATAGGGAATCTACTAACAACCACGGTGGACTGTGGAGACTCCCTGGGACACATATTGCCCCACAACTTGCATGGAGTCTCTTCTATTGCTGAGACATTATGGTTTACACGTAATGTAGGCCACACTCACATGTATTTCCTAAAGAGCTTATGTCCCTTTCGTTTTATTGACCATAATCAATAAGTCTCTGCACAAAAGTCTCAACGTTTGTTGGCTTGTCAATTCAGAACTTGTAGATTCCTCTTGATCAGTCTAACGAGCGAATATGCTTTGTGCATGGTTTCATGAAAGATTTTGTGAAATCTGACTGCACGCTGTAGAATATACACTTAAGCCTACTTATCCGCCGCGTAACATCAGATGATTAAAACACTGTATATTGGATAGGTTCAAAAGATATTGAGCTAATAATAACTTGGGGCTTCACTCAAATTCCATGTACAACGCACACTCTATTTCTATAACTTTTGTTTTGACCGAGTTAACATGTGAGTAGGAACTGTTTTCCCTATGAATCAAAAAACTTTTTCGCGTTTCGCTCTGTAGCAGAAGAGAAAAGCCTGAATGTTTCTTAGAAGAAAGTTCATTCAGGTGAAAGTTAGAATAAAGTGAATAGAAAAGAGTTGCTCAAACAAAAGAGCTTATATGTACGAGTTACTTAAAGTACAAAGTCTGGAACCAATCCCACGTTTGGAGAAATCCTTTGGGCAGTTAGAGAAAGTCATCAAATCTTCACAAACAACCCCGTATACATGCATTTATCTTTAATTTTCAAATGCCTACCTTCTACCTACGCTTCGTGCATTCAAGAGACCAAAACCACTTTCAATCTAAAGCATACAGTCATTTGGCATTCTTGTACAGAAGCAGCAATGTCATATACACGAGTCACATCATGTCTAAAGTCTGTGTCAGCGATGCGTAAAAAGTAATTATATATAAATAGAGCACATGTATTCGTAGTTTATTCAGGAGAAAGGTGTCATCTTCACTCTAAATGAAAAACCACATGTAATGCATTGCAGCTGGATATGTGTGGATATTACTGGATATAAATTATGTTTAGTCTTTAGTGAAATATTCCACGCTGAAATTCGATATGGGTGCATTTTAAGTTGAGACTAATCACTCTCCAAGCATAGACGGGCTACAACTTATTATTAATCTTGTTTGCTGACTAGATTATAACAATATTAAAACTGTTTTCAACTATTGACTGAGTCATTGACTACACAAAGCAAACGTGTGCAGTTCTTCTCAGGGAGAATCACAACAATATTATGCATGACTAGACATATTCTGGTATAAAAAATCAGATTTCTTAGTGATTTTGCTCCTGCTTGAATGGCTTTATGTTTTGCTGACTTTCCCCAGAAGTCTATATCTTTTTTTTATTGGTGTGTGCTAAATCCAACCCATCAAATATTTTGTTGGCAAGTGGAATATAGAGCAATTTCCTAGTAATCCCAGAGCATTGCGTCTGTCTCTCTCTCTCTCATCGGTTTATATTCTATTTCTCTTTTTTGCCAACTCAGAGGATGGAGACACTCCTTTTGTTGTCACTATCGTCGTAGGAAAAGGCTTCCAACAACAATCCTTCGTCCTTTTTGTGTGGTGTGCTTATTCAACCTCAACAGACTTTCACCACTTTCCATTTTATTCAGTGTCGTTCAAACTTTCTCTTGTCTATAATTACGGATACAGTGTGTTATCGTGAATTCACAAGTCCGTGAGTCAAAGGCCATCATTGCTGTTTCAATACAGCTTCGAGTGGTTTTGGGAGAACTAACGAAAGCCTCCTATTAGATTGAAGTCAATGTGTGATGTGCAAATGAGAGAGGGCTTTCATTCTCCGTCGCATTCTTTGATCTTCTTCATGAGCTCCTGTCGAATAACCATGCATATGGATTGTTTGCTTAAGTCATACAGAATCATTTTAGGTTCTTTCATGAGATCGACCCATATAGTCATACTCTCTTTAATCTCCAACTTGGCTCCACAGTTTTTTATTGCATGCATGTCTGCTTCATTTCTCCAGCAGTCCTTACAACTCGCGCTACCACATCGTTATTATTGTATGTCTGTGAAAGCACTGAAACTTTATTAATCACTCACGTGTAGCTTTTTGATTCTGGGACTGTCCACACTTGAACTCCTTCCCAAGATGGATCCATACTGACCATGGCACTCCAGGGTGTTCCTTCGTACGCAATCCGACATTGTTCAGCAGAGGGACCGAAACGACCCGTGTTGTTGCACGTTGTTAACTTGTACGCTGAAAAGGAACGGTATTATAAATACACTGAATCAAATTTGTTTTCCTGCAGGCACATTAATTTATTCACATCACTCCCACCTGCTTGCATAAAACTAATTAATGAAATGCTAGCCCACTCTTTCGTTCTAATCATCAGAGAATCTACATATGTGTGTTCATGCATAACGTATACTCGAAGATTAATTCCATCCTATACATTTTGCTCCAATTAAAAAATACAAGAACGCAATAGTTCTTGTTCTCATTATTACACGTTTCTGCGATCTATGTGTTCATGTAGTTTTTACAGAGTTTATAAGGCATACAAGTAAGTCAAGTAGAAAGCATTCAATTTTACTGATGAAGCTTGAAGTGCTATTAGTAAATGGGTTCTTGCAGTTCTAACTTCATCAGGGCACACACTTAACCAAGACAGAATGTCAAATTGAAATGGACACGTTGTATTCAGTACAGGTAGACGGTCATGCTACACGTGTGATTGAGGACCTTGTAATGTGGCTAACTAATGCACGTATAGTCAGTCCTTCACGGTCTAAACTAAAGTAACTACGACTAAAATGCCTTCAAGGCTAAGTTGGCAGTGAAAGAAAACTGAAACACAGTGAGCCACGTTTCCTACAATTGGTATTATCAAATGAAATCTGTCTCTTCGAATACTCATAATGAATTCCATGAAAAAATAATGCATCGTCAAATTCTTGATGAAAGTGACGGTACTCTACTTTCATTCTTCTATTGAATCTCTTTCCACTAAGAGAGTATCACTTTGCAGAATATGTTTATCTAAGTTCTCGTGACTGTCACAACTTTTTCAAATTAAATTAAAACAAAGGAAACATTTCGCTTTCAAGGACATTTTCCGTTTCGTCGCAAATGCCGTCCTCGCTTTCTCCAACAGTCTCTGGCTACACTGGGCACACAAAAACTTTCGAGGAGTATTTTTCATGTGTTACATACATACATACATACATATATATATATATAATATATACATATATACATATTAGTTCAACCCTGATGGTGTAAAATGTGCCACAACTACATAGTCTCGTGTCATTTGACTTGGCAGTCACGTAGAATGTATGTGCGAGCTTTATTAGACTGCTTGACAATAAAACTAACTTTCTTACCTGTGGAGTAAGTGCGGTTCGCGGGGTTCTCTGCGACAAAAAAGAGTAAATCCGAAATTAGGTACATTACACACACATTAGGTCATTGCAATTTAAATTTACTGTCACACTTCACAACATTAGGCCGTATATATATTTGGAATTACATATTATGACTGTGTAGCATGAATTCTCACTTACCAGTTGTGTTAAGAATTTTGTAGTAATCGTAGCCCACAATTTCAGTAACCGGAACACCTGCAAACAAACCAATTACCGTATAATTTCGTTGTTAACTTGAACATCCTCCGATGGCCAAAATCCGCAGACCCGCACAAGTACCCATACTACTTTATAAGATTAACATTAGAACAGAATCTCATTATCCAAGCGAAACATATTATGGAAAGCAATGATGATGTAAGTCCACTTGGTTCTAATAAGTGACGCAAAATATCTTAAGCTTGTGGGCTTTTATTAGTGTAGAAATGTTACGGGGAGATTATTCCACAATATGATTTCAATAATCTCCTTAATGCCTTTTAGCCTTAGTCATACAAGAGGACTATATACAGTCGAAGGACCGTGTGTACTTCTATTACGGCGCAAAGATTAAGCGTATACGCCTGCTTCCCACGACGCTATACATGCATCTTTCAAAATATTATAAAACTTACCTTGACCAAAGCATTCTGGACTAAGTGAAATGTCATCTATACCAATATCGCCCACGTGTCCCCGGAGTCCCCGAGTGGCAGTTATTTGGATATAATACCTTCAAATAATGTCAAAGGTTACGATTGGGCGTATTACTTAAACATGATCCGTTCTTCTTGAAAGCAAGTAAACTGAAGGTATTTTGAATTATATTGTACAATACGTTATTAATAATAATGATCTTGCATACTTTTTACTCCCTTTGATGCTGGGAAGCTTGCAGACTGCTCGGTGCCACATATTCCCTTGATTTCCTTGTCGCTCACAGAACCGAATGGGCTTTGTTCGTGGATTTCTCGAGTTCTCGAGAACCACTTCAGCGTCTAAAGTTCCCACATGTCCGCCATGCATATGATAGAAGAATCGGAGCTAATTTGAGAAAAACACACACCACACGTTCTTTCACTTCATTGCTACTTTAACTCAATCCTCGGGGAAAAGTAAAGTCTATCTTTATCAAGCTACTGCCTCACTTCACTGAAGACACTTTCAGCGGATTTACAGTTTGCAGCTGTTTACCATACTTAATCCGAACAAATCTGCTGCTCCTTCTTACCTGACAACTTTCAAAGAACTTGGAAGTTCTGTTTTGATTGTAAGGAGGAGGAATGGCAAAAATTGGGCTTCGCAACACGGCCTGGTGGAAAGTGGATGACTTGACTTTCATGTTCACAAGCAGGAAGTGTCCTAAACACATTTTCATTCACATTTTCAATCATTTTCATGTGTTGTAATTCGTTTGCCCACATTCAAGCCTATATAGGTATTCCAGGTTTGAATCCTCACCTGAAGTATTTTGATACGTGTGATCGAATTGAGGTCCATTGGTGTCCGTGTAGTATGACCGTCTTGTCCGTTCCCACGTTATGTTATACTGATTCACAGGCGTCCACCCGCACCATCCGTCTTCAAAAGTACACGTCGAGTTTTCCGGCAGTTTTTCTTTTAAAATAATCAAATTTTCTCATGATTTTCATCACTTTTTCTATTTATTTCGTGTGACTTGTGAATCAGCTTCAGTCGGAGGCATTCCGTTCATAACACAAGGAAAGCTTAGTAGTTCTGCAAAGGCTATAGATGTTTACTTGTCGTTATACGTTCAAGGCCTCCGTCTGCCAAATTGATTTGCAATTTGGGGTAGAACTGGAGTCTGACACAAAAAGTTGCTTTTCCAGCACGAAGAGAAAGTTCTCTTTGCCTTCTGGGCTCATTGTGGGCTAAGAAACTTTCTGCCATCTCCTTTCAACTCTCAATTCGAAACACAAACTTTCATTCCTAATTCACTTCTCGTATGCTTTTCCTCTAGAAGGTAAATGAGCAAGAATCACGCTGATTTACAGTCACCCCATGAAAGTCTTCTCTGCTGACATTTATAACTCGAGAGTTTCAAAAAGCTGACACAAACAGCCAAAGCAAAAGCAGCATGATCTTTTCCTCTTTAAATTCCAAGTTTTGATAATTTATCACAAAATCTTGCTACACTTGCGTTCTTCTCAATTTAATATAAATTAGAAGAAGCACATCAGTCTCCAATGGGGTTCTCAGTCTAATGAAAGTTAAATTGACTCAAAAACAGACACGCCAAAAACAACCAACAACAAAAGTTACCAAAGAACCACTTGTCAAATTCACGTCCCGCATTATCGCTATCCGTCCATTACACACGACACCCACAAATAAAGTTTCTTTCGTCACAGTTTCTCCATTGAGAATCTCTACATTCGTAACCATCTCTGAACGTGTGTTATGATTATGAAACAGAACCCTGACATGTTCAACCATTTAACTTGCTCATTTTGTTTTTGATATCTTCAAGTAGATATTTTTTATTAAGTGGAAGAGACAATTATTATTAGAGAGATGTTATATATATTTACACTCTTCAGAAAGCTTTACACAAAAAGAAAAAAGTCGCATTTGCACTTTTTAAGCTTTATAAACACATTAAAGCAAAACTTGATACAGCACCGCCATGCATCAGTATACGAGTAGAATACTGTTCAGCAAACATTAAACTTTTAAGGAATACACAGGACAATGATGTAAATGTTCGATATTAAGAAAAAGAGCGTATTTAGGAACTTTATGCAACGGAGTTTGCAAGAAGACTTTCTCATTTCCATCCAAAGTTTGCGTAATGAGTGGAATGAGGAGCACAGAGAAAGATGTGCACAAAGAGACAGATATTTCGACCTTGGTTAAAATCTACTTTCATTATCGTCATCATTCTTCCCACCTTAACAGCCTCATAGTCTCCATTTCTTTCCTTGTACTTTCGTCGTTCCTTCTCAGCCCAATAAGTTTCATTCAGATGAAGACTTTGTGAATATTCATTTCACTAAAATGTTTTGTGGTCTTGTTACATCCTTCCTTGTGAATTAAATGAACCTCGTGCACTCATCCCCCATTTCCCTCATCTCGGAAGTGTTTTGAGATAAATTACATTTTCTTCTCAAGTGAAAAACTTCTTTTCACCAATTTACTCAAAACTTTTCCTTGCCTTCGTTTCGTATTTGCTGGGTTTCGTTCGTGCTTTTGCATTTCGATTCTCGATTTGATTTCTCCTTGACTGCATAATGTTCTATCATCCATGGTGGCTGTGTGTACATTCTGGGTGTGCTGGGAATTGGAGGACAGGGACTGATTCACAAGTGACAGAAAGGAAAAGAAGGACTGTGACAGGTACTAATGGAACCCCATAATCCGTACGACTGGGAAAGATCTTTCAGAGGATATCATTACAGTTGAGGAAATCGATTCATGCTCAGATGGAGATATGCACAAGCAGAATACGCAGAAGAACTCACCACAGTTTGGATGGTTCTCATCTTCCCCGTTTAAGCAATCCTTGTTGAGGTCACATATCTGATTCCGAGTGATGCAGCTTCCATCATTACATTTGAAATCTTTATCCACGCATGGAGGAACGCAGACTTTGTCTGGAAAACAATTCATGTTCATTTTATCAAATTAATGCCAGTTGTTGCGCATATACATTAAAGAACAATAAAGCCCTTGATTCTGGCTCACTTGGGAAGCAGTCAACTAGACGGATATCATCTATGGCAAAATGCGATGGAACTCCAGCTGGATTGTCGACCTCGAGAATGATTTCGAAAGGCAGGATCCGTCTTCCAATCATTTGTTTGAGGTTCTCCCACCTGCACAATCAAACGTGATATTTCTCGTTATCTCTCATTTGCTAATGTTTCTATTCATCGACACTTTGAAGCCTCCACACCAAATGGAATCGTTTCAGGGATTGATTCAACCCAGCTTTACTTGGAAAATTAAATCGACTTCAGGGAACAAAGTGAATCAGTATCAGCATCAGTCTTTCATGTACGGACCCTTTTGAGAGATTCGTGCCAAAATCGGAAACTGGAACCTTCGTTTTCCATCACTATTAAGCACGTTTGATTTCATCGAGATCGCAGAGGGTCTGAAAGGGACTGAGTTTCCTCCTCACGAAAAGTTCAAATGGCAAGAGGAAATGGAACCTGGTTTTATATGCAGTCTCACAAAAAGAATTCTTTTGGGCCTACGAGGGTTCGTTGATAGCCTCCAAAAGACCCGGAGCCAGAGCAGCATAAATGAATTAGAAAAGTTTTCCTTCGTCGGTGAAAGTTGCTGGGAAAAAGGAGACTCTGTGACTTTCTCGTATAAGGGCAAGCTACACTCGAGTTTTCCTCTGTCTATGTATACTGCTTTGTCCATAATATCGATCGACGGGAGATTTCATCCTTACTGTCAATCACACGCCCTCTAAAACTTCCTTCTCCTTTACTTCTTAACATCAGAAGCTTATAATTACTTTTCACTACGTAAATACACGACTACACACTGATAAGTCGGAGGGTTATGCGATTATAAAATCAAATTAAGTACAGGTAGGTACAATATGGAATCCCACGACCTCTTTATGTAAAAGTAGCAAAAGTAAGTACATCACTATCTGAGTAAAAATATCAGACTTTTGGAGACTTCGTGAAGGAACATACGAAGATGTTTCTTTAAACAAGCAAAACAACAATATTTTGGTATGTGGATAATGGAGATGTCCTGCTGATCGCAGATGTGTCAGTGTTTCGAAACATATAGAAGTAGAATATAGAAGTTGCCTCCTTACGTGTTTCGTCTATTCCCGAGGACGGCCATTGGGACATAAGAGGAATGGTTGAGTGATTGGATCACCATCTTGAGCTCCACATTCTCCATATTGTTCATATGAACTTTGGCCTGCAAGTTGCAAGTTGATTGCGAATCAACAAAAGTTGGACTCGTGAGTCGATATTGTGCCTGAGTTTTGGCACCTTTCTCCCACGCAAGGAGTAGAAAAAATCCTGCAAAGCATACAAAAATTACAAAATTATCCACCTGGTATGAACTCCAGCTACTCCGACACATTATTCAGACTTTAATTTAGGAATGTGTTGTTAGCTTCGATTACTTAACTTGTTTATATAACACACAAAGCAAACTTTCTGAAGCTTCTACATGTTCGAATAAAAGATTTCTGATCCACAAAAATCAACTCTAATGGGATTCGACAATGTCTTAAGGAATTCCGTACGATGGTCACTGTCAGTATGCAGTATTAAGTCTTGCGATTTGGCTTACGCTTACACACTTAGCTCAAGCATAAAACACGACACTCATTAAATTTTCATTCATTTTTCTCTAGAGACTTTCTCTCTGGTCCTCCCCCTCTCTTTGCTTTCACCTACGATGTTTCACAGGATATTTTCTGCAGAAAACTACGTCAAAAGAACGACGTCTAGTCTTCTGTTCATCCCGTGACCACCTCTTTCCCTGAAGCACTTGAGCTATCTCAATGAGGTATATCAGACAAAAATTCTCTCGGATTAAATTATTTCGAGTTTTGAGTTGAAAAGAAAATGTTAAAAGGATTATTTACTTATTACGGTACTTTTATCAAGTCTCTTGCATTTTTTTATCCGTCATGAGATGTTTGCGTACTTTTGAGTCCCTACAGTGCGTCTATACTTTCAATTTCTGTGTAAACACTCTTGAGCATTTTATCATTCAACACAAAATTGGACTTTAACTAGTTTAAGTACTTGCTTAGAGTCGTGCTATACACTCAAAATGTCATGTGCACTTTTATTGGATATCTGAAAGTCATCTTCTCTTTTCTCCATTATGCAGAAAATAAACTTGAGATGAAAGTTACATAACTGAGCATGAATGAAGTGGGATGGAAAATGATTCGTGGAATTGGTTAATAAAAGAAATATGTGCGATGTAAAAAACCCCAATCACAAGTGACATGTACCTTCTAACCAAACTCATTTACTTATTGATGAGAAAGAGGTCTATCTATGTATTTTTCCATCCTCCTCATGCACAATATCGACTGGGTGTATATAGAAGGAAAGAAGGGTTAGATTAAAATTCCACCAACGGGTTCTTTATTCCTTCGCATCCATCTTCCATCTTAATCTCAGATGGGAAAGTCTACCCGACTCTTGTGGATTCTCCATTCCCTCTCATGTCTCAAGATTCTTAGTATGCGAGTGTCTATCTGCTCTCTTCGATATGTCTTTATGAACTTGTGTTCGAACCTCATCATTCCTTATAGTTATGGAAGATCAAGTGAGGTCAATAATGCCTAATGCACATCGACGTAACACCACCACAAAAGATAAGAAAATGATTCTTTCCTTCCATCGCATCAAAAACAAATACTCTTAGAATAAAACACTAGTCCATCGAGGGAGAGTGTTTTGAAGTGGGTGAACGAGTTTGGATGGAAATGATCTCATCCTCTGCTCTACTGGTAGTGAAGTGGTGATGGCACCATTGTACGTAGAGATTGAAAATTCTGTTGATGAGCCGTGAGTTGAATACACACAGCCGTCCTTTATTGTGTCATGCGATCCACTTTACCTCTCTCCAGTGAAAGCACATCTTCTTAGGTGGGAGCACACAGTAGTGTATTGTGTGTGCACTTGTTCCTTCGTCAAGACCACCACCACCACCACCACTTCTAGTGACTGGCGTGCAGCAGACCATAATATTGAACTCAACAGAGAAAGCTGCTCCTGCAAACTTTCATCTCGTCAAATGGACCACACTACTTCCATACAATAGAAATGCAGATTCAGGCACATCCCAAGAGGAAATTGAACTCGTTCGTGAATGACGAGTGAAGTATCAAAATAATATAAAATTGACACATCCTGTCCCTGTCTCCTGATCCGTTCAAAAGACTCCTCAACATCCATGTTGTCATTTCCACTTCCAACTATGGATGAGTGTATGTGTGTAAAATATAAGCAGAGAGGCAGAATAAGCAATGTCACACACTTTGAGTACAACACCAAAGTTGAAGCAATCTCCGCATTTGTGCCTATTTTTACTCGGTTTTTATTTCTTTCATTTCTACAACTTTTTCATAGTGACGTTGTTTCTAAAATAACTTGAAAAGTTTTACTCGTAAGCATCCTTTTCTCCAGGAACAGTCATGAGAGGAGACATAAGGAGTTAAGCCTAAACCCTTGAGATATAGAGACTTAAGCACACGACTCGGGCGTACATAAACATTTTTGTCATTTCGAATGAAACCTTGTAAATGTTTTGTGACGTAATTACAGAGAAACGACAGTAGTGGTAAGATTCACTTTCTTCATGTAGTAATAATAATACGTAGCAGCCCACCACCATCCATGTCCCTCAGATTTTGTATTTGTTGGCGTTGGCTTACATATCTTTCCTATCCACCCACAACTTCCACTGCCTCGAGCTGCTCTTGACGGAATAGAATGGGCCCGAGATCACATTACATCTCAAATGCTCAAAGAGAACATTTATTTCATTTCATTAAACATTACTCCACATTCATCCTTCGTTTCTTGTCCGACACACAACTGCTTTAAAAATAACTTGGAATAAAAACTCATACGGAACAGGCAGAATAAGCGATACATATATGTATGTATGCATGAGTACCGTATATATTGAATACATCACAATGCACAACTTCCAACCGAAACAGCTCCTGCCCGTGTCTTGCCCCACCAATAAATTAAGTGTCTCATTTATTCTCTCTCCGAAAAGTTAAAAACCAAGAAAGTAAAGCTTTTATGTCCTTCTTACATTACTCCAGGGCCGATACTGTCTTGAGTTTAACGCAGTTGTATTGCTACCTTTTCAGAGACCCATGAAGAGCATTACAACAGTATTTTTATATTATTGATTGTAAGATATGCTCAGTGGGCCTTAAAGCAAATCAACTGAAGTAGGATTTGAATAAAGGTTACAAAAGAAAGTTTTGATGTAAACAAATAACACAACATTTTTTGGGATTGTAAAGACGGTCAGAAAATTCCATACTAAAACCCATAAATCGAAAAAAGCGAAGAGATTCCTGAACAAAAGAAAGAATTAGTTTTAGCTTGTAGAAAGGGCATATATGGAATGACCGAAATGTTTCGATCGATAAAGGAGATCGGGATTCCTGCAGAGTTCCCATCGCTTATTCCTTCTGGGCAGATACAGTTCAATTCCAGACAGTATTACTTCTGGTTAGCAGTTCTGTTCGTAGTTAATTATCAACCGGCAATGACATCACTATTATTTTTGCTTTTCATTTAAATAATATCAACATGAAATTCTGAAATTATCCTAAATTCACCCATTAACAGGCAAACAATACATTCTGCAAATTTGCAAAGATATATATCAGGCAGATTTTTCCCTTTTTTGAGACATTTTAAGTCTATTATACATACACCCCATAAACACTACACCACGGTTGGCCATCGTGTTATCCTTACGATACTTTAAATTCAAAATATGTACCGATTTTATAACTGTCCTGGACGCTTTCCGAGGGACTTTGTGCACCCAATATTTGGCAAACTTCGACTCTTACTGTAATTGAATAATCATATTTCGAAACCTAACCGTGTAGATCTACGAAAAATATACCCACAAGCAAACGACAGATGTAATTGTGTGTACTGTGTATTGTATAGCAGGGATATCCAATGAATGTAACTCATCCATAAATCTGTTATACTTATTGTTAGCTCACGCAATAATTTCCGATGACTTCAAAATCTTGAGTTCAAAAGTAAAGTCATACGCTCCGGAAATCGGCGAAATTACAATTTTATCCCTACGGGTGAATTATAATTATGACTTTTCAAGCAGAAAGCCGAAATCTCTTATGGGAATGTCCTATATATTGGAAAAAGCATCAACAATTCCGACGCAAAGCAGACATTCTTGTTAAATAAGGTGAGATGTCTTTGTCATCTGAAAGGCACGCAGAGTGAACACGAGATTTCTAAAATCCAACGGCTTGCGACCCCTAAGGATCATGAAAACTACTCCAGGGGGACATCTTCTCACTCAATTTTCTGCCTTAATTTGCTTACTCTACGAACATCACGGTTTATTGTCTGCCTGATTATTTCTCTTTGAATTGCTCACTTCCTTTTTGAAGTCAAGCTTCCTCATTCCATCAGCACGTTCACAATATACGAATTTTATATGATGAGAGTAAAAAATCTTCAACAAAAGGTTCAAACGGAGAAAGATAGCTACAAAGATGAGTTCGTGAAGAAGCTGAAGTACAGAAATCGATAACCGGATGAATATTCAGGAGCAGGGACATGAAAAATTGCGCTCGTTAGATCGTATCCATTCTTTGTCCCGTGCTTAAATATCCATTAGTGTCTTATCAAATCCACTACCCTTGCCACGACCACCACCACCACCAACATCTCAATCCCTCCCATCTCCTTGCATTATTGTCTTCCATGAAACCATTCCATAAAACAAAAGACTTCCTCCGCAGCCATACATACAATCAACATTCCTTTCTCTCTTTTTATTGCGTTGTTTACGTCCCTTTATTACTAAAAGGGCTGCCTACCAGAAGAAAGCACCAGAGGATGCAGTTTGAATAGCAAAAAATTCCAGTAACCTTGGGTCTTTTGCACGAGGCTAAAGATCTTCCACTCAATCAAGGCGACTTGGTGTGTCTTTGCATCTTTGCCCGAATGATATTGTGAATGTAACTCCGACTCCTTTGTAAGGTTGCATCTCTTTCTTTCTTAAGGTTCTTTTGGCTGTGTGACTCTCACAAACGTTGTTTTCTACTTTCTACACACACTAAATATCCCGTGTTATCACACACACAGGTCGCATGAATTTAAAAAAATCAATGTTGGTTCCAACTTCACGCGAATGAGAGAATAAATAAACGACTGGAAACAGTATATAAGGTATGGAAAGACAGAATGTATAAGCAAAGATAGGGAGCAGTAAGTCTTTCACTGCATGAAAGAAGAAACTTTCTCCTAAACAAACTCCTTTTCCGAGAGACTTTCTATTCATTTTGAAACTAATTCTAAAATCATCCTGTTTGTGCTTCCTCGCCACTATTGATGCACATGCCTTACCGTTCTTAGCACGTCTACTATTTCCTTCCCCTAAGCTCGTGGGAGTAGAGTAGACGAACTCGTCATACAATACACACACAGAAACCTTTCGTGGAATCCTTAAAAGTAAAACCCACTTAAGTGGAAGACAATAGGAAAACTAATTTTAAACAGATAAAAAAGTACAAAAGACTTCATATTTTACACCATGAATAACCGAATATGAGTCGTCTCCGCAGTCTCCAGGTTCTCATTTCGTTCGTACCATAAATTCCCACTACTGTTCCTGCCTCCAGGCGTATGTAACTTATTTTCCCCGTTTCCACGAGAGAGGAATCGGTAGTGGTACTGGTAACCATTTCATTACAGGATGAGATTGTGGGATAGTCAGCTGGAGACTTATTTCTGTTTCAAATTCAACATCATTCATATGCATCTCTTTCCATCTTACACACTCGACTATTGTACAGTGACGATAAAGGCATCGCATTTCAATGCAGGGCATTACAGGGTCTTTCGTAAGTCCTGCAACGATACCAAATGCAAAGACATTTAGTTGTTGAATGCCTTATGAAAGACCCTGTATATACTACCTGAATATATAATAATATATACTTAGGTCTATTATGAGTCTGCCTACTTGATATTTTGTAAACGAAGAACTGATGAAGTTGGTGCATAAATGAAGTAGGCAATTTACTGCTTTTTCACTCTTTCTTGTGAACCATAAAACATAATATGAATACTTCATAAAGTAAAGAGTCATGTGTAAACTGCAAGTTTTGGAGCTGAATAAAGCCTTATTCAGTTTGTATTTAGTTAGCAAAAGAAACATAAACGAAGTGTAATAAAGTAAACGAAATGAAAAAGAAAAAAAGATCACCTTCTTCAAATATTTGCATACATTTTTTTACATTCTAATGGCTTAAGTCGGTTTTCTCCATAAGACAACTTCATTCTGTTTATTGAAAATAAGTCAATGTGTGTTAGGTGTGCTGCGTGAGGTTTTGCTTTTTATTCAATTTGACAGTTTGATACGTTTCCTTTTACCAGTGAAAAGACTTTCATGATACACGAAAGGTATCCTTTTTCTTCTTAACAGAGTTAAGAAAGAATCTTTGTCCTCGCCCAAGAGAAAATTGTTGAGTATCACGTGGCACTCACATACATAAAAGAATGCGATGCAACAACTTGTCACATAACATGAAAGTGATTAAATCCACATATATAAGCCGTCTGCCGTACTTCACTTGGGACTGCTCTGAGTGTCTTCGATTCTTTTAACTTCACACGAGATTATTATTCAATTGTAATTTGATTGAAGGTGCCAACCAAGTAACAACATAAGAGGCGGATTTCTCTTTGTCTCCATCCAAATGTCTACCCGCTACAAAGAGAAAGCAATCATGATGGGCCTCAAAACTCTAGCACTAGTTGCACCAATAAATAATCCCTCTTGAACGAGTTCTAGAAAACCATACATGAAGGAGGCAAAAGAATGTGGCATACGCGAAAGAAAGCTTACCGTCAGTCTTATTGTTGGCATCGATAACAGGAGCACTGAAGTCCCCTTTGAGTTGTTGGATTTGATTCAAAGCTTGAGCAACAGAAGTGATCCGGAACCCCGTGTCTTCGCTTCCCTTTGGCTTTCTCCAGGTCCAGGTACACTTCTCATTGTTCTCAAAGTCACACCCCACTCCTGGAACAACAGCATTGTCATCAACACCACCACCAGTACAGTTACTATTAACGTCCGACTCCCCCACAGCCACTCCTACGAACAGCCACACAATGGTTCCTAATACGATGACTACGACAGAAGGCCATTTCGTGCCTACTGTTCTTGTCCAACCACCACCACCACCACCAGTCCCTTCACCACCCACACCTCCCATACTTTCTCTAACAAAGTTTCTCAACTCTTTTGTAACTTTCTCTACGAAAGGGCAAAGTTGAAACTGTCCGCGAGTCCTTCGTATTAAACCTAAGGTGAACTTTTTGTGCTTTACTTGTAGCCCCTACATCTCCTGAAATATTACCACCGAGTACTCGAGAGTTTCGAACTGGAGGTAACTGATTGCACAGGAGGAATGTGTGAGGGTACTTGGGAGAGTATACGAGAGGACTTGTATAGCAGGAAAGAGCGAGAGAGAAAGTGGAGTCGGATGTTCGCAGGGTTGGGTGCGATGGGAAACTGCATCCTTTCGGTTTATTGGCACGCTGTCCTGGCACAAGGCTCAGTGTGTGCATGTTGCCTCGTTCGTGGCCTGCGATTCGGCGTCCCACGACTACTACTACGACTACTACTACTTCTCATATATATAATAACTTTACTAACAACACATCTGGCTTCTCTAAGAAAGTTCGTCTTGAGAAGACTCTGCGAGGAGAGAAGTGCCGTGCCCGGACTCCAAAAATGCCCGTATGGATCTCCTCCTTCTAATGTGCACAACAATCCACTGGAGTAACGCTAAAGCTCCCTTAAAGCTGCCTATTTAATTGGATGCAATGAAGGTCGAAAAATACGTAATTTTAGGTTAAAGAGCTTCATCTGGGCATTAGGCAAGACTTTGGAACATGTTATGTATTTAGTATAAACGCGGTGACAAATACGCGAGTAGCAAACGGAGCTTACAATAGAAGCAGGATATATAAGGATATTACAGATGAAACTAAAATCATGTTCTATAAGGGTCTAATAGTTATATAGGCCGTATATAGAAATGTTTGACTGCGTATATGCCGCTGAAAGCCTGTCCAAATTAATATTATTAGCTTACACTCTTCGGTTGTTTGCTTCAATCAAAACCCTGGCATTTGTCCCAGAGCCAGATATCATGTGGTTTTTTGTTCTTTTTGAGTTCATTCACAACTCAAGCTCAATGTCAAGACTGGTGACTTTTTACTGGTAACTCCTCATCCACTTTGCTAATCACATTCATGGTCGAAAGTGTAAAAGCTTTTTAGCTTCAATAGATCCACATCCACTAATGTTCCCACTAGCTTAATTGCGACAATTAGGGGCTTCACAGGAGTCATTAGATGGAAGAATGAATTGCACTTGTCACTGTGATAGCGATAACTACATTTGTGTATTCTCTCTACTTCGCTAGTGATGGCAGTTATTTGCAATTTTATTGTGCTAATGCGACTTTGTACCCTCTCGACCTCTAGAAGCTTTGCTAGACGGCTGTTAAATGCAATAAATATGTCCCAAGTAAATGGATCATTATTTTTAGTCTCACTCGAATTCCTATACATGTGCTATATAGAGGTGCTTCCCGCAGATTGTTCGGAGCAAATCGAATTTGGAAAGATGATCCAATATTCCATAATGTGTAGTAGTGATGATGATGGCGTGGCTGCTGCGAAATGGAAATAGAAGACTCACATGAAGAGTTCACATCCTCGAAATATGATGGTTTCTCCTTAATCCACTTCACTTCGTAGTACAAAGGCGCGCATAAACCCACACACTGAAGTATATAAGTTGTCTCCTCTTTGGCAGATTACTACATTCATTCATTCCCAAACATATATATAGCCCATCCGTCATGCAAGAGTTACACATTGGGCAATCTGAGCGAAGTAATAAGTCTTTACAAAAGCTATATATTGCAAAAATATTGTGTAACAGCTAACCGAACTTCTCAACTCCCTACAAAGAACTATAGTTGTGGGTGGAATCGCAAGAATAATAATGTATAAAGCTCTTGAAAAGCTTGTCCCTTTTCAGTCCGCGAGTATGAGCTCCGAATGCAAACACGAAGAAAGGCAGATAGATACCAACTAGCAAGTACTTAAACAGAGAATACGTAGTATAAATTTGGTTTAGACATTTCTCGGGAGACAAGACCACATTCTGCCACCACCCCATCACCCTTCAACCTCCTACATCTTCTAGGATTACCAATGGAATTTACACGGTTTCGTTCTGCTTTCAGTTCAACCTGCTTTCTCCAAACTGTAGCAAAACATTATGATGATGATGATGATGCGATGAGCAAAGAGTCAATCTTTCCAGAACACATTGTTCCACATTATTAATTATCACTCCTCCGCCATGTCTCATCAACTTAATATTCCAAAGTCTGCTCCTTTTGAGAATGCGTAAAGACTGCTGCATGGGTAATATAACTTGACACAGACAACAATATGAAAGACCGGTGTGATTGATGATACCCAAGTCTCTGAACTGTATCGCGATGTTTTAGCATCTATAGATCTGTCTCTGTGTGCATATAAGCAATAAGCAGTTTACAACGGATATGTACATTGTTGCATGCAATTCATCCTAATTCTCACAAAGCACACACACACACACACACTGAGAAAAGAAGACCTTCGGCTGGTAACACAATAAACCATGTAAACATGGGCGTAAAAAAGAGGTGGGCTAATGTTGAAACATAGGGGTAATTAGTAAACCCTGAATGACTTCTTTCAACGTCTTTTTAACTTTTGTCCTCCATCCTTTCCTC
>Ga0194135_10000670_pt1 | contig 20116 bp, 11 predicted proteins | sample LitLau_LLRF_2013_FD_134024 | JGI IMG/M metagenome (GOLD analysis project Ga0194135, IMG submission 134024) | Freshwater sediment microbial communities in response to fracking from North America - Little Laurel Run_MetaG_LLRF_2013 (version 2) | ecosystem: Environmental > Aquatic > Freshwater >...
GAGAGAGAGAGAGGGACAGAAAAGATACCACACAACTGTTGCCAAACACGTAAATCCCTTTGGTTGACTTTCGTTGAGTTTTTAGCTTCTGTTGGACTAATGTGATTTGGGAATTAATTAGTATTAAAGGTTAAGACGAGAGTATCACTAAGCAAGCATGATGATGAACAGACATAGCGAGAAAGAGACAGGAAAGTGGATGATGATATTGAAGGAGGAAAGTGAGCGTTCACAGGAAATGAGAGAGAAAGAATGGCGGAACAAATAATTTGATAAGTAAAAGAAGACGGATATATATAAGCGAGAAAGAGAGAGAGAGAGAGAGTGACGTCTGGGACCCAGCAGGGAAAGAGATTTCAAGGGGGTAGCACAGAATTGATGAAGTTTTTTAAAACATGAGTGGAGGATAGAGGAATTAGGAATTAAAAGGACGGAAAGAAAGATTGTAATCAAAAGATATATCTTTTTATTTTAATGAATTTTCGCATCATGAACGGAGAAGATATTGCAAGTTCTTTCTGACGAGCGCAGAGCTAACACACACACACTCTTACATACATATACACACAGAGAGAGAAAGAGAGAAAGAAGATCCTTCCATGCTTGAGATCAAAAGACAAACTCCCTCAGTCACTGTTATTTCACTTCTATCCGTAGATAAATATATATAACACTTTCTTTCTGCCCATAAAAGAACACTTGCATGCTTACTATATAAACCTTCTCTATCCGCGTCTTTTACATTCCATAGTCTTAAGAATTCTGCCCACTACGCTACTATATACAGTACATGAAAAATATACACGAGGAAAATAATGCTAAAGAAATTAAGTAAGTCTCTCTCTCTCTCTCATACAAACACACACACACTTTTTATGTGTACTATATTCCTTACTGCTTTCTCTCTGAAAGAGTAACTCTAGCTTAACTAACTTTTAAAGAGAAAAATGAACACACAAGTGAAATTCAAAGCCATTTCTAGTGACAAGTTTTCTCAGATCGAGCAATTAAACTTTTTACAAAATTTGTTTAGAGTGAGTGTTTGTGTGTGTGTGTAGCTTCCGTAACTATATATTTTCGTAGATTATACTCTCTTCTTTTTAATGATAACAGGGCTATTGTCAACTTACCATTTGATATGAAATCAGCAGAGTGCTAATACATATATATGCAAGGTTATTATTGTACAAAAAGATTTGAGCAGGTGAAATATTCTGCCATACGACCACCTATGGTTTCATACTGTCTGTTGAATTATTAGGAAAACTTCCATACTAATACTTTTGTGAGGAAATGAAAAGCATAATCATCGCCGTGAAATAATCTCAGAAGCTTCTTCGGTGTGAGCTTCGATTCAAGACTTAAAAAGTTCAGACAGCAAGTTGTGTGTATGAGAAAGAGAGACGGTTTATTGTTCACAGGAAAAGAGAATCATCACACACACACCATTTCGAACAAAAAGGTTAGGAAAATGACGAACAATAGAGCATAAGATGACGCTATATATAGTGGTGTTTAGTGCAGGTTGAATGTTGGGGCAGATTTAAGACAAAAAGGAAAGCAAGGCGAAGTTTTATTAGAAAATCAAAAATGTTACAGGGAAAAGGTGTTATCTGTGGAAGAAATGTGCCATTATTCTGGCTAAGGATTTAAAAGTTAATAATTAGTGTGTACACTGTACATTAGTTATTACAGGATGGGGAGCAAGTAAGTAAACGACGTCTGTGAGAAAGAAAAGTATGATGTGTGTTTGTGACGTGAAGTAGCAATGCTGCAGTGTATATATATAGTTAGTAATGGAGATGAATATATAGCAGAGATATATATGATGAGGTAGAAAGATGCCAGACTGAAGATGATAGATGTTATAAAAATGAAGAGAGATGAATTGTGGGTGCAGTAAAAATAGATTATTGCTTAGAATCAGAGATTTTGAGTGTGTGTGTGTTAGTGTACTCCATGTAGTGAGGTAATTTGTTTGATTGGCTTGTTAGGTTCATTTGTCCTGTACGACTAAATAGTGGAATTCGAGTATCGTTCCTTTTTTCTCCCGTAAAAGGCAGACTAATGATAATTAGTAAGCATTCGCTGATGATGATACTTACTTAAAGGCAGGAGAGACCTGATTCTTTGTTGGCTTCGAAATCAAAAATGGTACTAGAAAAGAGATCCCTTAATTGTCCCACCAATAAATATTTATTGCTTTAGTATATTGCAAAGAAGTCTGTAATTTCGTCCTAAGAAGACACTAAAGAAGATGGAAATGGCTGGGTGGCGGCGACCACTCTATTCCCGTGGCTTAAACATTAGAGATACATTTTTTCTCATTTCATTTCTCTCCAAATAACAGTTTACCATTCACCCCAACTGCTTCTTCTGTGCTAAACCATCTTCATAATCATCAAAGAGCTTTACTGATGGTGGTAGGACCCTCATTTGATCTGCATTCATTTCTTTTGTCCTTCTTCGCCGGCATTATATGGAGTTGAACACTAATTTCATTCATTTGTTCTCCATTTCGTTTGGAGCTCGTCAATTCTCAAATTTAACGAAAAGTTTGAAATCACGAAGTCACCTTAACACAAACTCTTCCAGACTTGAAGATGTGACGATGATGATGATGGTGCTACGTGAACTCCAACTGATGTTTCTAATTATATTTCTTGTGAGCTTCCATTCTGCACACAAGGAAAAATTAATAGTCATCCGATGAATAAAAGTCTTCTTTACACATGGATTCATCTCTGTGTGTGAAAGATCTTTGTCTCTCTCTGACTGACTGACTGACACATACTACTGGCAAGTGGAACATATGTGTCTATGTGTAGAGTGTAGACTTAAGAATCCCCTTTACGACATCTGTCTTAATTAACGTTACGAATCAAGCCATCGATATCCTGATAGGAATTAGACATGGACAGAATTAATTGGAACATGAGTTTTCTCTGCGGAACAGGCGGCAGTGGAATATATATATACAACCCTTCTTTATTGATGAATGACTGATCCAGTTGTTGCTCAAGATTTCTTGTGTGTGTGCAATAAGAATAAGACAGAGAGGGAGGATTGATTGCCAGAAATGTATCCTCCGGGTCTTACACATACGGATCAAAAAAACGTCTGAGAAAAGATCTCTCTCTCTCTCTCTTGTATACGAGAAAAAGTGTAAGAAGCTCTGAAAGAACATATAAAAGAAAAAGGAGTGTATGTATTAAGAAGAAGGGAGGCAATGAGGAGCAAACCAAGTCAATCTGTAGGATATGAAGATGACGTGCTCTATAGGCAGCAGAAGATTTTAATAAGTTGAAAAAGTGAATGATTGCATAGGAAGCCATCATTCACAAAATCTGACATCGCATTTGCTCATTTGTTTGATTCTTCTGGTGATGGTGAGACGACGGTAGAGCTAGGAGGATATGATATCAGGCGATGAGATGAAAGGATCTTGTATATATGAAGTGAAGAGGTTGCAAAAACCGTATCGGTTGTTATAATAATGATAATAATAATAACGACGACGACCCGGGGTTGGTATGATTATGTCAAATGGAGTCATTCGTGGGATAATCAAAGAATTTCTTTCATTGATTTGGCCATGTTGTCTCGTCCGTGCATAATTAAAAACATCTTGAAGAGGCTCTCTGTGATGATTATGATGACTATTAGAGGATGATGAGAAATCGTATCTCTGTGTGTCACCGCATGAGCATACTCGAGTAATGATGAGTCCCTCACATCTTAGAAGACTCAAGAGAGGAGAAAAAATGTAATTGCTCATAATTGGATCTATGTAGTAATCATGGACTCTGGCATTTTTGCCCTTTTCTCAATGCCGACACACTCAACACCACCACCACCACCACTCGTGGTCGTCTTTACCCTTCCATCACCAGTTCCATCCATATCTCGTCTTCCTTTCTTTTTATCATGACTATCCGGGAATCGGATCTTCAAACTTCTACACAATTTTTACACACAGCGATCTGTGTCATTCTTTATGGCATGATGACAGCAAATGCTTACTCCTCTCTCTCTCTCGTCTAAAATCTCTGCAACAATGAAATGAATTTTTCGCTCATATCATCATTTCCTCTTCAGCCTATTATTAGACTTTGAAAGGGACGGATGATGTGACTGCTGCGTCCCGTCCTCTTGTATATATATTGATATTTGAATGTTCAATGTCACTATATGACAGAAGAACTGCTCTCATCTCAGCAGCATTGCTCTCTTTTTATTTCCTCAAGGATTTCATTGCATTCTTCAGGTTATCGTTTCTCGAGATATGATAGGAAGGGTTGGTTCATGTTTTGTGTATGACAAACCAAAAATTGTGTACACACACACAAGACAGGCAATTCTAAAATTCTGATGCGGCACACATAATAATTGTATTCAGGAAAAGTGGTTGTAGATCCTTCAACTGGTTGCGTTGATATTCATCTGATATTAATCCGGTGACATTAGGTCGGGACGTTTTTACTACAGGTGGACTTTCCATAGAACTTTGGGACTAATAGCACACAAATACCTATATGGTATGCATGTTGGTCTTCGTGGATGGAACACCCCCGCTGATTATTTTATAACGCGTCCAACCGAGGAAATGTGATATGAGTATTTTTACAAAAAGGAGCTAAACCCGAGAAATCTTGACAGCATCTTATTGAACGAAAATCCCTTTATTTCCTATTTCTCTCTCTCGTTTCCTCAACTCGTTTCCAAATGATTTGTAAGGTATTTTAGATCTTAGTAGCTCTCCTCTCTCTGGGTAATATGCATTACATGCATTATAATAACTCTTGATACCCAACCCTATATTATATGTCGCGTAGTCTGTCTCTCTCCGTATCTCTCTCCCTGTAAGACCCTCCACCGTATTCTTATATCCCATTTCTATCTCTTTTGAACAGTGATGAACAACGATAACACACACAGACACACATATACACCAATATATATTGTTATTACACGAGACTATCACACACTGGACTGTCCAGTTCAGTTGGAGGACCCACGACAAAAAATCTTCCACTTTCCTCCCTAAAAATCCTATTTCTTGTCTTTTTATTTGCATAAAATTGCACTCGGATTCTTGCTACTTTGATGCATACGTTAAATTCTTCCATGTCCATCCATCGGGTTGACGGTCATGTCCTGAAATCCCACGTAATCCCTCTCCCTCACTTTCTTCTATTGCTATCGGAGGAATTGGACGGATATGTTTCCCTACCCGTCACGCGTACTGTCCCATAAGATGAATTGAATGTCAACCACCAATTTCCTTAGTCTGACACATCTTTTTACTCCAACTGAATCGGAGGAAAGATAACAGTAAAAAGTCGTTCATCAATTCGCGCAAAGAATGACATGCAATGTTGCATTTAGCCAGGACGTGAAAAACAACTGACAGTCTCTTCCTAGTAAATATTCACTACCTCGTCTTTGATGGGGAAACATACCAAAAGAACCCGTAATGCTCAATGTATTCCTACCCTAAAGGATACAGATTATAACACAATTGATGTGTGCTCGTTTGAACCCAATCGTCAAGTCAAATGTAGAAATTTCTGAATTCTCTTCACCACTCGCGTATACCGTTGACGGGATTAAACAACGAGAATTATGACTCCAATTTCTATACATAATGTCTCAATGGGAAGATGAAATAGAAACATTTTTGTTTGATAGGTGATTTGTCATCAACAAGATGGAATTCAGAGGATGCACCGAGAAACTAATATTATTTATTTAATGAGGAGCATATTATCAGAGTTGAAAGAAGTCTCTAATTTGATTCCTGTCTTGTCTCAACTGTACTGACAATATAAAAAGTGAGTGTTCTCATACGCATATCTCTATATATACATGAGAGACTCGCACTAGAAATATGGTTCGAGATGGAAGATAATCTTCACACATTATTTTCGGTATTACAGCCATTAGTATTATTGGAACTAATCGATGAAATATTGGTAGAAATTATGGCTCAGTTGAGACAGCAGGGAGTCAGACCGTTGCATTTCGGATCTTCTATCTCTTCTCCATGTATATTATGGTTTAATAGTGTTTTTTATCTGACAATGGGAAACTAAAAGCAACAATATGTTTTGTTAGGCAACTTTGTTCACCAGCAGTAGTCTCCGCTTGTTGAAACTACACACAAATATAATATACTCATTCATATATTACCTATGTATTTTGTTTATGCATATACTCGTGTATTATTGCGGTAAGACTATATATTTTTCTCTCTGCCTTTTAAAGGTACTTTTTATGTATTGTTAGAATTAATATTATTTCAAATATCTATATATACAGCTCGTGTGTATTTTATTTGGAGAACTCGCATAAAGAGTTAACATAACCTTGCTAATAATAATATACGAACACTGCGATAAGTCTGACATGAGCTTGAAATGCGCAGTCATGCATAGCATATATACTCTCTCTCTCTCTCTCCATTGGGGTGTCACAAACAGCAATTGCATCTTCCTTTTGGAAATTCTTGGATAATTTCTTCATTGGGTTTTTTCTTCCTGTCTCTCAGTAAGTTTTACATGCGACGTCTAAAAGTTTAGTTTAGTGAGCAGGACACTATACATATAAATTTATATGGAGATAGTATATAGGAGAACAAGGAGTATATTTTTCGTGCTGAAATTGTATTTTGCAAGTCGTAAAGTGAGAGATGTTGTGGTGCAGTTGGGAAAAGAGACCAGAATAAGGAAAGACTCAGAGGAGAGGTAAACTTGGTTATTGACGATTTCGATGAAATTCGCTGTTTTGTTCAAAGTCTCCCTTATTTCTATTTTATGTACTGGTAACCTCATAAATAGACCTGGGCATCCCTCGACTTCCAACACACACGAAGGGAATAAGTACAAGGATAAGAAATGAACGTAAAGTGTGTGGTTACTCAGTTGATGCGTCTGCACTCTCTACACACCTACTTACTATCTTATTTCATGTCTTTCCGACCATCTCTCTCTACTTCCTCCTCTCTGTTGCTTGCTTTCTATCTAAATTGATGTTTTGCTTCTGTCTACTCATCTTGAACCGAAAAGATTCAATTATACATTACTTCTTATGATACCGTGTGTTCTCCCAAAAGGAGCAGTCAACGTGTGAGAAAGGTATGTACTACAGAGGCAACAACCAGAGATCCATCTCTCTCCCTCCCTTTCCCAATACATCGTGTATTAAATAATGCAGAAACTTCTCTCGAGCTGAAGAGATCTCAAAAACACATTGAAACCCTGTTGTGTGTATAATTATTTTCGGAAGGAAAAAATGATTTTGCACTCGTCTTCTTGACTCAAATAAAAGATTAGGGAAAGGGAAAGAATACATTCCTTCATTTTTATTGCATCTCTCCAAGTCTCCAAGTATAGATATGTGAAATGAATCCTCTCCGCAATCTATATCCAGAAGGAAAAGAACAAGTAGATAAGAATCGCAGTACTGAAAGTATAGATATATACTACACATCCATTCCACTATTATTGCTTAGAAGTACTTTATTTCTTACATGCTCCTAGTATTCAAACCACCAAATCCATCGGAGAATGGCGAAACCAATGCTAGAATTCCCCATTTATGTATCGCCACTTTCTTATTGTATTCCATCCTCGTCGTGTAGTCGTGTAGAGAGAGAGAGACTACAATTTAGGAGAGAGAAGAAAAAATACGAATATATATTCATAAAAGTTGAAAATATCTTGTTGGTTCAACTTGACACATTAATCTTGTGCATCAGAACTTGTCCAGATCCTCGCTTTCTTCCATGCATCATTCATTTCACCATGATTTATTTCTTTTACCATTTCCCAACCAACAACCAAACAAACTTAAATTTGGTTAGCTTGTTTGCTCCCACTAACCATCTCTATTTTACCTCTTGGCTTATTTGCTCTATCTATCTGCCATGGTGTGTTCCTCGTTCTTCCCTTCACCCTTCAACAATCACTTCTACCTACCTACATCATTTCACCTACACTGTCTCACACAGCTTTTCTCCGTCAGATACATTCATCATTCCTTTCCTGCTTTATTTATTGTCAAATCTTCCATATAGCGATGCAATTATATAAATTGATACATTATTTATTGTGCCCTGAAATATTCAGCAGGATGACTTCATTTCGCACGTGACTCTGATAAGAAGTTGAACGAACACATTTATGGTTAGGTATGCACTGTAATTAAATTGTTTCATCACATTCATTTAAGTCAAAAGCATTAAAAGTCAGAAAGCTTAGGGAGAGACTCTCTACACGCTTGTACCAGGAAAGAACTTCCAAAAACACTCAGGCAGAATCGCAGATTTCATTGGTTTTTATGCGACAATAAATTTCTTGTCAGGACACTGAAACTATCGCAAATAGACGATGACACACACTTGTTTTTACAATCCCATTAAAAGTTAAAACGATGTAGAATTGACTGGTAATCGGTACAAAAATATACACACACAGTGTCAAAAGTGAAAGCATATTTTTCTCCCAATATTATTCCATGTGTGGATGTGTGAAGTTTAAAGCGAGTGTAAATAAGACAAAAGACGTTAAAGAGCCATCTCAAGAATTGAAAGGAACAATATAAGGAAGTTTGAGAAAGTATGGGAGCAGAAGTTTGTATGAAGGCAAATGGTACGAGTGTTTTATGCAGCTCCTCTATGTATAGGTTGGTAAAGAATTTAATAAATGGATGTGAAAAGTCGGTAAAATGAAGGTAGAACGGAATATCGTAATAAAGTTTTGTGTGAAAGAGAATTGGATTCATTTCGGTGGAGTAAAGACTGAAAGTGAGGATTTTTTAGAGTAGAAAAGGCAACAAAAATACAGATAGTCCATATAGTCATGTACAATAAGTATATATATCTCACCTCCCACTATCAGTCTTCAGATCTCTATAGTTGTTGATGACGGTAATAGTAATATAGAGAAGCGATGAGGACGGAATAGAGTGATTGCGCGAAGAAGGATGTGAGAGAGAGAGAGGAAATGTTCTTATTAAAGCATTATTTGATGATCGTATTTGAGGACTCATAAAATGAGAGATATTTTGAGGGAAATAATATCCCCAGTCGTTTGATTTTTTCGTCTCAGTCCTATAAGTCCCAAGTCTTTGAAAAGAACTGCCGTGTACTGTGTGTACGGTGTGTTTTACACTTGGGGATGACTTTTGGGTTTACAGACGAGTCTGCTAATGACAAACAAAGAAAGCGAGAGTGATAATATAATGACACAAGGATCGACAGGCAGACAATAATAATGTATATATATATAGAGAGAATATAGATATATATATATATACTCTGTCGACAGTGTGAAGCTCTTCTGGAAGGATATTGTCACTCAAAAAGTAGGATAAGGTAGACACAGACACATGAAGTAAATGATGCCGTGTGTATGTGTGTGATGTGGTGGTTGAGGGAGTTAAACCATCTGAGAATTGTGTGTAAGCCAATAATGCAGGTATGGGCACAACAATTCGAACCACAGAGGTCATAAAAGTGTGGGCAAGAAAATACTAAAGTTAGGAAAAACTTAAATCCCTGAGCTATTAGTCCGGTCACTTTAGTAATGCCTTCGACTTCTTATTCCTTTCCCTCTCTCTCTCTTTCTGTTATTGCTGGGGAGCAATATAGAGACGAAAAAGAAGTTCTGCTTCTGGACTTACGGTGTGTGTGTTAAGTCTCCGGGATGGACTCGTTTTATCGGACACCACAGACCCATATTTGCCATTTCCTCTCTCCCGATATCTTTTTTGATTCGGAGAGAAACATCTTAATTCGCTTCTTCCAACTACACACACGGCATTTCTCTTCATGGTAAATCAATGTTTATATGACGTGAAGCCCGTAACTCCGTCTTCTAAATCGTTGTTCTCCTCCCCTCCAATATTGGCCATTAATTAGTTGAGTGTTGATAGGTGAACTCATAAAAACGGACCTCTAAGTAACTTTCGCCAGTGGAATCTGAGCCCACATTTCATATATTAAGTAATAAACGCGCAGCCTTTCCCACTTTCTCCACTCGTCTTCTTATGGTCATCGTTTCATCGAATTTTTTTCCTACCAAGAAGAACTAAAGGAGTGGACACACAACTTTGGATCACACACACACTCTGCGGAAGAAACAGATTTTTCAAAATAAATCAATGTAGCGTATACTTGACACAGTGTTGCACTTGAGCGAGTTATTTATATAGGTATAGGTTATTGTGTGGTATCCTCCGCGATGATGCTTCCATACGCAATCATCATCGTCTCTTGTGGCTGCAAGACTGCTGTTATATTATGGCAAGACCTTTACTGCATTATGACTCTCATATCTCCATTAGAAGATGATAAAATACTCCAATGACTTCTTTGCCGGTCTACTTCAGAGAGTCCACCCATTCAATCCTCCTTGAGGGTAACTTATGCCGGCATCTCACCCCTCACCACCAGGTCACTTTCCGACATTCTCCGTACAAATAAATTCTTCCTTAAGAACCTACTTGGTGTGAAAAATGCTTGCAGCCAAATGATCATAAAAATAAACCATCCCAATGAGATTGTTCACTAAGCTCACACCAAAAACTACTTTCCCTGGTCACTACTCCAACTAACACTAACTATGTACGGAGCAACTTAAAGGAAAACCGCTTTCTTTCCCTGCTTAAACACCAACTTCAGTTTTGTTTGTGAGTCTTTCAAAATGCAAATCGATGTGGCGAGAAGAAGAGATGAGACGTTCTTCGCATTGTATCCACACACAACTTATATACCTACATGTATACTATTCCAACTCAGATCGCAGCCAACATTTTTTCTCTTACACTTTCTCTCGGAGTAAAAGTGGATCATTACTTTTCTTTTTCGACTTTCTTGGCAAAATACATTAATTATTATCTTACCAGAGACTTAGTAGAGGGTGATTTCACTCTACACTCCACCCGCTGCTAATTCAAGAAGGGTGTGTGTGTGTGCACTAACAAAGTATGGAGACAGAGAGGGACATCTCATAACTTCTAATTATGTTATGGAGAATATCCCCATCACAAGTTTTTGTCCGAATAAATGTCTATATCTCATCTCATTAATGTTCCCATCGAAAAATTATTGTCTTTTTTGAGTTTGTATACTTCTTGCCAGAAGGAGATCCTTATTACTCATATTATTTATTATTATATGCATCTTCGAGATCTACACTTCTTCCCCATTCAGGATTAATTGGAGGGAGAGAGTGAGATCTCAAAAGCGAGTGCGACTTTCACTCGTTCAGTTTCTCGAGAATTCTTACAAAAACAGAGGGAACAAAAGTCTGATCTCTTTTTAATGTTTGCAAATTGGTCGAGTACTAATACATATCTGTGTATACTTTCCATTAGAAAAATTATTTAAGGAAATGATGAAAACACGCGTATACCTAGATATATATATCCAGATAATCATAATATGATCAAGATAATAAAGATGTCATGGGTATAATGCGACGAGATGAAAAAATTCCACGAGAAAAGATGAAAAATTCAGTGTGAATAAGAACAAGAAGGGAAGGAGTGAAATAGATGGGGGAGAGTTAAAGAGAATTATTGTAATGGAATAGATACCCTCAAGCCAATTATCATTTTTTAGAAATTGTACCAAAAGCTCATCTATATAATATCCTTGAATCAAAACTGCTGCCACGACAAAAAGACGACTGATCCAATATATTTCCGGTTTAAGCCTACAAAATAAAAAAGTGTTCTTTTTGTTCTTATCCCTTGTTCGTCATCATCGCCGACAGTTGCATTCTACCCTACACACCCTCTGACTCAAAAAAGTCTGTGAAATACTTAAAGATAATTGGTGCAGAGAATAATAACAAGAGTTACAATCACAGATAAGTCTTGTCTTGGAATGTGTGTGTGTAGGCAGACCGAGAGAGCGTGTGAAGTTTTATGGAAAGGGTGCTGCTCTGCAATGTCAATGCAAGAGCAAGTTTCGAGTTTTGGGTGAAGTGTGGAACAATGGGAAGGTGATAAGTTGCTTAAATCATACAAAACATACTGTTTTGCATAAATTTCATGGCCGTCATTTCACAGGCACGGTGTATATATATATGTATACCTGTGTGTATGTGTGTATCGACAGATGGATAGATATACTTTGTATTAATTTGACTTGACTAAGATTTAATGACGCTTGAACTGTCAAACACGTACGTATCTCTAACGTCTCACAATTAAGCATTCTCCTTCGTCTTTGTACTTTGACGCCGAGTGTGCAATGCAGCTGGTAGTAATCTCAATCTCAAGTGTATTACTTTTTACTTGTGATATTTATTGTAAATAAGTATTATGTGCGTCGAAAGAAAACATGGTGGCTTTTGTATAGTAAAGGTTTCTGGGTAGTATGCGACTTGTCTACAAATGAGATAATTTTTCAAAAGTAGATTTGATGGTTTCTCGCATATCTCTGTGATAGATTCTCGGGTTCTAATTTTTCAACAATTGTGTGGAGGTTCATATTATTATCCGTATTCACTCAAAGCTAGATTATACATTATATGCATTCAATCGTGGGTTAACAGTCAACATTTAACTGCTAATGGTTATAGCCTACGTGTAGAAAACTTAGAGTGGAAATAAATATAATTATCATACACGGCAAAGGTGGTAGAGATATTGTGTCATTCACTGAGTTTTTTGGGTATAGACAGAGAGAGACTAAAATGAATCCATTAAAATTCGACGGCTGTCGATAAAAAATACTCTGTGTGACTATGTATTTGTGTTTTGTACTTGAGATGAAAGAAGTGAAACTTTTTAATACAAATGGGATTACCTGAAACTAGGAAAAGCAAGGTGCCTATGAGCTTCAAGCTTCTTACAAATAATCCTGAGGTCAAATTTTTTAGATCCTAGGTGTGAATTAACCTCTAGCTCGGAAATGACGAACCACCTTGCATCACTTTTTTAATCTATCACTTTGCCAAGACGGAAAATCTTGTGTTAAATGTTAATAATTCTGAAGGGTACACAACAGGCAGGTAGTTATATTGTATAGATGAAACAGTAGGACATATTGTGTTGCATATATACTTCACCCCAGTCTCTCATCATCATGATCTACCAATTCATATCCACCCTCACAGAGTCTCAAACTGAGTAACGCCGTTTACGTGATTATTGCTTTTCGCCTTTGAGTCATTTTGGTAAAAAGTGTTATTAAAATTCAACCCTCATCTTGTCAGTGTATAGTCAGAGAGAGAGAGAACCTACAAAAACTTAGATTTCCATCCCATCTATATTTTACAACATTTCAAAGAATGAAATGAAATTAATAGCCGACAGCAATTGTAAACAGTAAGCTCTGGCTTAAGCATACAATAGAAAACTTAAGATGGGGAAAAATTCCTCAGCCTTTTTAACTCTCTTCCAACGATATGATACTCACCACACAAACCCATATGCATTTTAGATTTTCAGTCCATTTCATCGTTTCCTTCGATTCTATGGCGTTTTAAATTGTTATTGCCCAAGAAAAGAAACCTCCAATTCTTCTTTTTTAATTATCCTTTAGTTTAATATAACATCGTACTATTGTCAATCAGCTCTACTGCAACTGCAGGCATCTTTTCCTCACACAAAATAGCCTTCCAGAGGTTCCTCGTATTATTACCCTTTCTCTCTGTAAATGTTTCAACTTTAGGCCTCCTATTTCCAGACTCCATTTATGGGCAACTCTATAATGTCCCGATACGCAACATGTACTCAAGACGTTTCCAATCAACTTGACACACATAATAGGAGAATGAAAAGACGATGCAAAGATTGTACACTGGACAACAATGGTGCAATGCATATGTAAATCATGCAAATGAAACAGAGAGTGAGTAAGAGTTATTTCATTGCTAACCAAGCCATCTTATAGTGAGGCCTTTTATAGTTACCTACAAATTTTTTTCCATAAATATACACTCATATTGTATGGAACTGTGGAACGACGTATAGATGAAAAAAACGAGAAAGAGAGCTTGAGAATGTAAGTTCACAGTGGAACGGTGATTAAAGAATTGGTCTTGATACAATAAATGACAGTAGAAATGAGTTGAGAGAGGAAATGAATTATAGATCAGTGGAAAATGACTGCTCGATTATTTAATATGCAAAGATTGAGTACAAAGGAAGGAAGTATATATAGAGGATTGAAAGAGTTGTACTATGTTGAATTCGAGTAATAAATGATTTGTATGCTCACAATAGCCACATCGGCTTAACGGAGAAATTCTTTCAATGGATAAATTATGTATGGCAGGAAGCAGAATTGGGGGAGAAACAACAAGGCAGTCATATGAACTCACAGGATTAGAAGAGCAAATATAGTAGTACACGTAGATTGCTGACAAAGTCCAGCAAGAGAGAAAGAGTCCGTGGGAGAGTAAGAAATCTCCGATATCAATCAAAAGTTAAGAATAGAATATATATAGAAACAGATTCGGGTTGTTATAATATGTATACATTATTATTGCATGAAATCTTTAAATAGCTCTCGTACTATTTGTAATGATAAATAAATGATTTGAATGTGAGTGAAGGAGCTTCTTGCATTTAGAGTGAGATTTGCATATTATGGATGAGAGTGTGTGATTGGGAGAACCCTTTCTATACTTCCCTAACAACACTCAATCTCTCTAGCTCTCTCCGGCTCAATGAATGAATGAATGGACTCACACATACACACACATACATCTCTTAGCTCAGTTGTATTTATTATGCAGATGAAACTATAAATTCTGATTATTTATTCCGTTGCATTGTAATGAGAATTAATAAAATAGTTCCTTTCAGATATCGTATTATAGGTGATCGTTAATCGCCAACAAAGACATTGAGAACTTTGGTTGATGAATGAGCAAATCTACATGGTATATACGTACGGCTTTCTCTACAGAGGAATACTAATTGAACTCGATGCACTATACAGCATAATACATATATATCGGAAATGTGAAGAAAGGAACCTGAGAGTTCAGTCGGTGTTTGTACAGTCATAGCATCATGTGCAGTGTAGGACACAGTGTCACTCATATATACAACAGGAGAGAGTTACTTATTATATCAGATATTGTATTGGTGTTGTTGTGAGTGGAAAGATGCAAATGAGTTGTGGAATGAAATAAAAGCAAAAATGTATTTCTCACGCTTTTACCTCGGGTCATGGTGTTCCTCGATTAAACTTACCATCTCTAATAATGCACGCTCTCCTTTTGCTACACAAGCTTCTCTGAAGGAAGTGAATCTCTCAAAGGGGAGAATGCAAATCACTGCCAACACAATGAATCTAACAATAATAATAGCATGTACTACTATTACGTGCTGCACCAGTATGACTGAGAGAATTCGGTTTGAGCAATCTTTAAGCATACAACAGGTGATAGAAAGAAGAAGTAGCAAGTATGAAGTATATATAACCAATATAGATTGGCCTTATTTGCATCTTCTTTGCATCTTTCCCCTCTCTCTCTTGTCTCTTCTGCCTGATGAATGAGGTTCTTCTTTCTCTCTCTTTTACAATTACACACGGCAGTCTTTATTTTATAAAAGATCATCTGGGAAATGATGGGAGAGAGAGCTTTTACCTATCGTGTAAGGTGCTCTATGTGATGATAATATTTGCTTCATTCAATCGATCCATTCTCTCTCTCTCTCTCTCCACTTAAATAATCGTCCGATAACAAATCTGCATATCCAAAGAATCTCCCGTAATTCATGCATGCATATTAAACATGGGATTCTTCCTTCGTATTCAAATCACCTCGATTCTCTCTCTCTCTCTCATCATCATCGTCATCTTAGTCATCCTCATGAAGCAGATGATTTCTCAAAAGACTTGCAGCTGGCCTTCTTTCTTAATTCTCTAATTTTATATCTCACTACATTCCCTCGATGTCTCATCTCTTTTCTTATCCCATCACCCTTTCAATCTATTTGCTCTATTAAATTGAATTTTAAACACTCCATTCAATCCCTGCAAAGTCATGAGTCATTCCAAGAGACCATTCTGAAGTATACATTTTAAGTTTAACTTCTTTCTCAATTTTTAATGTGAATGTACCTTGGATATTAATATCGCCACATAAATATAGTTCTTATAAGTGCTCAGGTATATAAATGTCATTTCCACACAGGAGTAGTAAGGATAAGGATGGAATAATGGCTAGAAAAATATAGTATCTCATAAAAAGCATTTGGGAAGATGAGTTTCCAGAACTCTTGAAATGCAATGTCGTTACAGTGTAAAGCTCTTGATATGACGACGAGTGGATATTAGTTTTAATCAAGTAGTACACAGAGAGAGTGAACTATACTTGACTCTAAAAAATAATTTTGGGCCGAAGCCCGAGGACTCTACTGTTTGTTTGTGTACACGAAGAGTCAGTGTGAAGGATAAGCAACCTGTGCATGTGTGGGGATTTTATGTAAGTGATGGCTGACTGGGTAAAAGAGCGTTGTTGTATCATAAGCTAAAACAAAGCATTAATTTATAGAAGAGTATTTTTGTGAATGCAGGAGAGGATGAGAGAAGAAAACATGGCTGAGCAATAGTCTTAATGAATTAATGGGGCTTTTTGGCAATTTTATTGTAAACGCTTCGTTTATTTTGTCGTTTTGGTTAACTGAAAAACAAGAAGAAGAAGTATAAGAGGTTTCTTATCGTCGTCCACCACGAGAGCCATAATATATAAACAGAAGAACAAGAAGGGAGTAGCATGTAGTCAATAGTAGTGGACGACGACCATTACATATATACATCTATACTTAAGTTGTATGTATAGGGTGATCTCGTTGTTCAGAAGTCGAGTGGAGCTGAGAGACTTTTGGACACAGAAACAGATGCTGAGTCAAATGAGCGGATGGACGGATGAGACAAGATCATCATGATAGCAATCAAATCTTTTTTACTGCCGTTTTCAAATAACATTTTCTCGTCATGTCGACCGAGTCGTCACGCTAATATATGTACTGTACCAGAAAGTCAAGAAAACTTGGCCATTAGCAGAGAGAGGGACCGAGCTACACTCAACGTGTGGCCAACTGATTTCCTCTCTTTGATTTTTACTCTTTATAATAATTATGACATGTTGGGTGCTCAAAGTAGTCACTCTCATAGTCTCATTACGATGATATTCCACGAATATTATATTTATTTACACACACACACACACAGAGCCATTCAATGTCCCCTTCTCTCGTATCCTCTTGAGTGGAACCTTGCCAACTAAACCGTCATCCCATCAACCACGAATATTATACAAATACTTAATACACACAAATAATATACGCGGAATGACCAGCCTTCCCTGTCAAAAATCGCCCGTCTTGAACTAACGAACCTTTCGTGAATCGTCGCAAATAAATACAACAACATGAAATCACATATGACACACCCTTTTGTCTTTCTCCCTCTCTCAATAATAGTAATAATCATAATCTGCTTCTTCTACGAAAAAGAAATTGAATGGTTCTCCGACATTATAATTCTAACAGACTAGATCATTCCTAAGATATATAATCATGCAGCGTGTGTGATTGTGGTTGAGCATTTTATTAAATCAAGACTCGTGAGTCATTGGATGGCCATGCATGAAAGTTATAAACTGACAGGGCATCGTACGCAATATAACGCGATGCATTAAATGTGTGTACAGCTCATATATGAGATATGTTGACAAATGTTGGAACAAAAGAGTGTTGAGAGAAGAAAAGTGTTAATGAAGAGAAAGGAATTGATTAGGATTTAGATGGGAATCAATTTGAATTGAATCCTTCGAGAAGTGTAGGAGCAGAGAGTGATCAAATGAGCGAGTGATGAATGATGATTAATAGAGAATGAACTGAAGAAGGAACATAAAGTATTGTAGGAGTTGTGTAATGACCATCCCGTCATCCGTGTGAGAGTGTGAATTCACATGAAAAGCTTTATAGTAATTGACCATCACTGAAAGCCCGTTTTTTGTCTCATTGAGAGTCGATTATATTGATATAGTTGATAGAGAAGAGGTTCAGTGTGGTTGGCTGGTGATCTATGAAGAATAGGGAGTCAAAGGGAGATGTTGATTTTCGTCAGAGACTTTGTGTGTGCTGCTGCTGCTGACTGTTTGTTGCCTTTTCGTAGTTTGATTTTAAACTCTGTTTGGCCATGGATGGTTGCACCGAGTAAATGTTTAAGTTAGTTATTTGTCGATGTGGCTTGAGGATTTGCAAAGAATAGGGGGCACCAAATTGAAGTCTTTATGTGAGCAAGCATAGGATAACAAGGAGGGTAGGTTCTTAAGGGTGAATCAGCGATTTCTGTCTCAATTGAAATTTCCTCTTCATAATAATACACTAACTTGTTCACTGGAATGGTGAACAACAAAAAAGGGCGACAAAATGGTTGATCAATTGATGGTTTTGAAAGTCAAAAATTTCAAAATCAAAGAAGTGAGACGCTAGGTAGCATTTGTAGTAGAGATTTATAAGGGTTAGTCCGTTTGTTTCATCTGAGGAGCCAAAAAAATTAAAGATTTATCCTCTCTTCCCTTCTGAAGATGATGAATCAAAACCGTAACTTCTTCTTCTTCTTCTACTGTTTCCTCTGGAGATGTCGAGACAACAACTTTCTTAACACCGATGAGTGCGAGACTACTTGTGAATGTCATTCGCTTAAGTGCCAACTAATTTTATTCATGCAGATACACACAAATACATAGATATGCATATATATCTACATGTAAACCCACCCGTGCTCAGTTTACATAAAATATTATTATTCCATGAGAATCAGATGAAAAAAATCAGTGTGACTTTGTGGCTTTGACAGATTCTCTCCTCTAAAGGAGTCTCATCCATTGTCTCTGTGTTTTTTCCAATTCCATCCACAGATGATTTTGGTCCAATCAAGTTTTGGTTCCGGCCAAAAGATCGTCGTCGTATCGTATTGACTGAAGTGTAGGCATACCTGTCTGCGTCTATGGGAGGATACACACAAGTGTATTAAAAGACTTATTGAGTCTATACATACGAACGAGGGATGGATGGATAGAGAGGCAAAGAAGCAATGCCACCCAAAATGCTCAAACTCAAAAGACTTAAACAAATTAACGCTATTCTCACATGACGAATGAATTTTCTTTTATTCCGTCTAATTTTTTATTACTCTTGTCTGTGTGTATCGTCTTTTCCTTCGTTTTCTATGATTTCATTCGTCTTTAAGAAGAAGCATTTACATTTCTATACATTTTGCTGCATCAGTGACGAGAGAATAAGGGCCACTGGCTGTTCCGTGTAGCAATGCAGCAATAGTAGTTTCAGGAGCTTCTTTTGCTTTTCTGTGGCTCCCGGTGGTGGTTGTCTTCACATTTTCCATGAGAAACTTAAGACAACCAGAGAGAGAGAGAGGGATAAAATGAAACCATCAATCGATTGAATCCATGGGAAGAAGTTTAGCATGAAACAATAGCCCGTCTCTTTCTCAAGCTAATCCCCTTCTCACTCTTTGTCGTTTGTCCGTTTCCATTTCCATGTGGAAGAAATCCATGAGCCATGCAACTCAACCATCACGTTATTGTCTTCGCATCTCTAATGACATAAGCAGTGTCTCCCAAGAATCAAACACACTTTCCCTTCTACAAAACTAACTACTCTCTCGCCTCTAATCTTCACTATCAGCCCACATCATCGGAGAAAAGGATCATCGCTCAGAAAAAGCCTTTCTCCCTTCCCAAATGAATTCTCGCATATAAGATTCAACAATCAAGACGATGAGACTTTCACATTTTAAAGAACCAAATTAGTCAGTCACGGTTTCAGTTGGAGAATAAGATGAGACCCTCTCTTCTCTCTCTCTTTACTTATACGCATCCTTCTTCTTAAGAAGACACACACACTCTCTCTCTTACTTAGATGGAAATGGAAAATCAAATCAGCTCAAGAATAATTAACAGCCGACTTAATCCACCACAGTACAGGATTCAACAAAAGGATCACGTCCGGGGAATTTATTGGAAGGTGACCGACCAGAACTGAACTGAACCCTTTCCTCCTCAATTTAAGAATTACCAGCAGCCACACCATCATCAACCTCCCCGCATTAATC
>Ga0194135_10000671_pt1 | contig 20109 bp, 15 predicted proteins | sample LitLau_LLRF_2013_FD_134024 | JGI IMG/M metagenome (GOLD analysis project Ga0194135, IMG submission 134024) | Freshwater sediment microbial communities in response to fracking from North America - Little Laurel Run_MetaG_LLRF_2013 (version 2) | ecosystem: Environmental > Aquatic > Freshwater >...
GAAAAGATATTTATTAATTGCTGTGATTGCGCTATTCAGTGCCTGCCGTCAAAACAGGGAGGTGAGGGTTATTCCTGTAGCGGACTTCTTTAAGTCACAGGAGAAGGGGTCTTATGCAATTTCTCTCGATGGTAAAACATTATCTTACCTGAAAGCACAGGGTAAAAAGCAGAATTTGTTCGTCGAAGATCTGGCCACTGGGAAATCGGCTCAGATCACTCAGCTGAATGAAAAAAATATCAATTATTATTTCTGGGTGAGTAATGATGAAATTGTCTATTATAAGGAAAAGGCGGGAGCTGACCGGCTGTCTGATATTTTTATCATCAATAAAAATGGGGAGAATGAACGAAAGCTAAGTGATAACGGGAATAGCAGAATGCACGTTTTGAAAGACCAGCTGATTGACGGGAAGTTTCTGCTGGTTTCTTCTAACAGAAGGGATTCTACCGTTTTTGATGTCTATCGTTTAAATGTTAGAAATGGCCATATGGACATGGCAGCAAGGAACCCGGGTAATATCACAGACTGGATTACTGATTCAAAGGGTAAGATTCGTCTGGCAACTGCGAGTGACGGGGTAAATCAGACCTTACTTTTCAGAGATAAAGAGAGCCAGATTTTCAGGGCTGTAATCACCAATAATTTTAAAACCACACTGAAACCTATTGCCATATCAGATAACAGGCCTGATATTATCTATGCGATATCGAATGTAAACAGGGATAAAAATGCTTTAATCGAATTGAATTGTATCACAGGAAAGGAAAGTAAGGTGCTGTTTAGTAATGATACATTGAATGTAGTGGATGCTCAGTATTCTGAATCAAAGAAGACGATTGCCTTTGTGATTTGTGAAACGTGGAAAAAAGAAAAACATTATCTGGATAGTACGGTTAAAAAATTATATGAAAAGCTGGATAAACTGCTTCCTGGGACAGAATCCAGGATTATAGACCGTGATAAAGCAGAAAATACATTTATAGTCAGGACGTTTACAGACCGGAATCCGGGATCTTATTACTTGTATGTGGCTGATAAGGGAACTATCCGTAAACTGAGTGATTTTAATCCTTATGTGAAGGAGGCAGAAATGTGTGAGATGAAGCCTGTTTCTTACAAGGCCCGTGACGGGCTGAAAATTCAGGGATACCTCACTTTACCTATGAACAGAACCCCGGAGAACCTGCCGGTGGTAGTTCTTCCGCACGACGGTCCGGGGCGCAGAAACTCGTGGGGGTATAATGCGGAAGTACAATTTTTAGCCAACAGGGGTTATGCGGTATTTCAGGTTAATTACAGAGGTTCATCGGGTTATGGAAAATCGTTTGCTGCCGCTGGTAGCGGAGAGCTGGGAGGCAAAATAAAAGACGATATCAATGATGGAGTAAGATGGCTGATTCAGAATAAGATAGCTAATCCGAGAAAGATCGCAATCTATGGCACCGGACTTGGTGGGTATATTGCTTTAAATAGTTTATATTCGAGTCCTGGAATGTATGCATGCGGTGGTTCCAACTCGGGGGTTATTAATCTGTTTAGTTATTTAAAATCTATTCCTCCGTTCTGGAAAACCAATTTGCAGATGTTTTATGAAGTAATAGGCAACCCGCTTACAGGAGGCGACCATATGCGTCAGGTATCTCCTGTTTTTCATGCTGATAAGTTCAGGGCGGCTGTGTTTATTGCACAGAGTCCCAAAGATCCGAGAAGTAATTCGGGAGAGGCAGTGCAGTTTGTAAAGGAATTAAAGAAACGAAACGTCAATGTAACTTATCTGGAGAAAGAATACAGTGAGTTTTCACCTCAGGGTGAAGAGGTACGCCAGAAGTTATATGCTTCGCTGGAGCAATTTTTAGCAGCGAATTTATCTAAAAAATAGGCATGGTTAATATGAACCAGGAAAGAGATAGTGGCTATCGTAAGAATTTTTCTTTGATCGTAACCTTTATTGTGGTGATCTCCGGATTGTTCATCCTGTCTCTGTTTTTAGCTTATAATTTCAGTAAGAAGTTTATAGAAAACGAATTTGTCTCTGAAAAGGTCAAGGTACTGGAAGAAAGTATTAAACCTTATAATGAATTCTTCCAGAATAAAGTTCCCGAAATTTCGTACTATAATGGTTATCTCGATTCGGCAACTACTGCCAAATTTGTGGACACTATTCTCAATGTATATCCATTTGTTTCGAAAGTGGTGTTTTATGATTCTGAAATTGCCAATATCCCGGTAAGAGATGGGCTGAATACCGGGCATTTTTCGTTCGGTCCAAAGTATATTTACCAGTTTGGCGATCTGGTACCGGCAGATTCTGTTAAATTGTTTTCGAGGGATGATGCAAAGAAATTTAGTCGTGGGGATGATTTTAATGCCCTGGGAATAAAACTGATCTCTTATGTTGAAAACCTTGATACTACGAAAGTTCCAAGCCAGGAGGATCTGTTCACCAACTTCAGTATTATCCGTTCAAATAAAATTACCTATCTGAATATTCCAAGGCTGGAAGACCTGAAAGTTTACAAAAAGATGCTCAGGCAGAAACTAACACCTTCGCCGGTTTATCAGCAGGATATGCTTTCTTTTCATCTTGATCCCTATAAGATCAGGATCCTGAATACAAGACCACTTTTATACCAGAATATCAGGATTGAACCTCTGACTTATGATCCTTTAAGTACTTCTACGGATTATATTTCCACAGAAATCACTTTGCCCGGGCCATTTTCTGATTATAAGCTCTATTTTATTTCTGCAAAGTCATTTGTAGACAAGGAAATCCTGAGTTATTTTCTCCCTATCGCAATGGTTATGTTATTGTTTTATGGGATTCTGGTACTGGTAACCGTATTGATTTACAGGAACCTGAATATTAATCATAAGATGTTCAAATTGCAGTATGATTTTGTAAACAACCTGACACATGAATTCAAGACACCGGTGAGTGTGATTAAAATTGCCGGGAATAATATCAAGAGTGCCACTGTACTGACTGAACGCGAGCTGAAATTGTATGGTAAAATCCTGGATGAGGAAGCAGATAAGTTAAATGGTTTGATGAATAAGCTCCTGGCTTTTACACAAATTGAAAACAGGGCTATACAGCTTAATCAGGACGAATTGAATATAGTCGATTTTATAGAAAGTACCATTGAATCTCACAAATTGAAACATCCTGATTTTGTGGTGACGTATGAGGTGACAGGTTTTACTACTTTTATTACGGATCCTGTATTGCTGGGGAGCCTCTTCGATAACCTGGCGGAAAATGCCTATAAATATTCTCCCCCGGAACGTAAACAGCTTCATATTGTGGCCAGGATGATCAAAGGGAAAGTAGTTTTCAGATTTGTAGATCAGGGAATAGGTATTCCTACACCAGAAATAAATAATATCTTTAAGAAGTTTTACCGGATACAAAATCAGTATAATCAAAATGGAAGTGTCGGACTGGGGCTGGCTTTCTGCAAGGAGCTGGTGAATTTCATGAAGGGGGAAATTACGGTGAAAAGTAAAGTAAACAGAGGAACAGAGTTTAAAATAGTATTGCCTTATAATAATTAATGATATGTCTAAAGGAATTAAAATACTGATAGTTGAGGATGATGAAAATTTAAGGTTTTTAGTCGTACACCGTTTAAAATCGGAGGGGTATGATGTGCTGGAGAATGGGGATGGTGAAGTAGCGGTAAAAACAATCATGGATGAAAAACCTGATATTGTTTTGCTGGACTGGATGCTGCCGGGTAAACAGGGATCGGAAGTTTGTCAGGAGGTGCGTGAACAGGGCTTTGAGAATCTGATTATCATGATGACAGCGAAAGCTCAGGATGTGGATAAGATTGATGCTTATACTTTTGGCGTTTCGGACTATGTGACTAAACCTTTCAATATGGATGTCCTGGTTGCGATGCTGGAGAGTAAAGTGAAGTTTTTGCTCAACAATGATAAATCGGAAATCCACCGTTTCGGGGATATGGAACATCATCCGAATATCCATACGCTGTACCGTAGCGGAAGAAAGATAGAATTAACTATACTGGAGAACAGAATTCTGTTATACTTCCTTAGAAACCCTAATAAGGTGATCAACCGCGACGAACTGATGCTGGTTGTCTGGGGATATAATTCTGATGTGAATACACGGACCCTGGATATGCATATTGTGCGTTTGAGAAAGAAAATTGAATTAAATCCGGATAATCCTCAGCTGTTGCAAACGGTGAGAGGAATCGGTTACCGTTTCAATGCGGGATAAAAACCAGGCAGCCCGTTTTAGGATGGGCAGATTTTTGATTAACCCTTTAGATGGGTTGTCCAAAAAGGACATGGTTTTCCATCTTTTCTGAAATCCTGAAAGGTTTATAGAAATTAGCTATCTGGATTGGTTTAACCAATCCAGATTTTTTCTGTTAAGCTCTTTTTAAAGTGAAGATTGTAATCTCCGGAAGGATGCCAACTCTGCCTGGATAACCCAGAAAACCGTATCCTACGTTAACGTACAGCTGTTGATGTTGTTCCTGGTATAACCCGGCCCATTCTTTATAGATATACTCTATAGGGCTCCACTGGTATTTTTCGGTGCGGACACCGAACTGCATTCCATGGGTATGACCGCTGAACATGGCATCAATCTGTGGATATTTAGGAAGAACTTCTGCACGCCAGTGTGAAGGGTCATGAGATAGCAATAGCTTTACCGGAAGGTCATCGGTATTCCTGACCGCAAGATCCATCCGGCCATATTTAGGGAAACGTCCCATACCCCAGTTCTCGATTCCCAGGATGCCTATTTCTTCCCCGTCCACTTTTAATCTGCGGTTTTCATTCATGAGCAGGTCCCATCCCATGAGTTCATGTGTTTTGATCACATCTTTCAGGTTTTTAACCTTTGCCGGTGAAGATTCCCTGCCAAAATGATAGTCGCCGTAATCGTGATTTCCCAGGGAAGAATACACACCCAAAGGCGCCTTGACTTTAGTGAAAATATCCTGATAGTCTCTCATTTCTGTGGCCATGTCGTTGACAATGTCTCCGGTGAAAAAGATAAAATCGGGCTTTTCTCTCAGCAGCATTTCCACACCACCTTTTACTGCTCTCGGGTTATAAAAGCTTCCGGAGTGGATATCAGAGATCTGTCCCATGGTAACACCATCAAAAGCAGCAGGCAAATTGGGTAGTATCAGGGTTTTTCTCCTAACCTGGTAATCGTAGGCCCCTGAGGTAATTCCCCAGGTTAATGAAGTGAGCGGAACTGCAGCGGCAACCAGGCCGGCTTTGACAAGAAATGAAGATCTGCTGATTGGTTCTCCTATAATCGGAGTGGTATCGTTTTCGGGTTGTTTCTTTAGCCGTCTGAACAGATAAATACTTAATCTGCGTAAATCATCGGCCAGAAGAAAAGGTAACATTACAATTTTGCAGGCTGTAGTCAGAAAGAAAGAAACCAGTATAATTGCCCGCAGAGAGAGGAATAAGTTTGAAAATATACCCGCAAAAACGCCAATAACCAGTATAATGGTTATTGACCAGTAGATACGGGTAAATCTGGTTCTTGCTTTGTCGCTCCAGTTTTTAAAGGCGGCCAGAACTGCTTTAACAAAGTAAAAATCGAATGCGATAATTAAAAGACATCCGGCTATAAGAAAGGGTAATCTGCCCATTTTTTAATATAAATTGGTTAAGCGTTGAAGTCTATATCGTCATCATCTTCAAGCTCTGTATTAAATAAACTGTCAAACATATCAGAAAAGCCAAAACCACCACTCAGGTAATTTTTGTTTAACTGTGAATACTCTGCCAGTCCATGCAATACAAATTCCATTAATAACAAAGTTTGATTAGCGCTTAATTTAGGATGAAACTTTTTAACCAGGTCATGCAACCCTTCAACCTGCATCAGTGCTTTTTCATACTGGGCTGCTGTCAGGTTATCAGTAATGTCAAGTGTATTGCCATCTGTAAACCAGTCTGTGATCAGTTGGTAAGGATTGGCTGTTTTGCTTTTTTTAGCCTTTTCAGGATCCGGGAAATAACGGTTAAAAAGGCTTTTAATAGCTTTTCCTATCAATGTATTGGCAACTTTAGCCGGACCTTCCAGCTCGCCTTCATAGACCAGTTCTATTTTACCGGTCACCGCCGGGATAATTCCGGTGAGATCGGCCAGTCTTACGAAAGTATTTTCTTCGGCATTAATCAGCATTCTTCTTTCAGCGGTGCTGATCAGGTTTTCATATGCAGAAATTGTTAAGCGTGCAGATACACCAGATTTCTGATCTATAAACTCACTTTTGCGGGCCTCAAAAGCAATTTGCTCTACAAGATCTTTAACCAGGCCATCAGCCTCAATCTTTAGCTTTTGCGTATCCGTGATTTTTGCTTCCTGGAAAGTAATTTTTCTGGAAATAGCGATGGTCTTTGGATAGTGAGTCAGAATCTGACTCTCTATTCTGTCTTTTAGTGGGGTAACAATAGAACCCCGGTTGGTATAATCTTCCGGATTGGCTGTAAATACAAATTGCACATCCAGTGGAAGGCGAAGTTTGAAACCTCTGATCTGGATATCTTTTTCCTGTAGCATATTGAACAGGGCGACCTGAATACGTGCCTGTAAGTCGGGCAACTCATTGATGACGAAAATACTGCGGTGTGCTCTTGGAATTAATCCGAAGTGGATCACACGTTCATCGTTATAGGTAAGTTTCAGTGTAGCGGCTTTAATAGGGTCCATATCGCCAATCAGATCGGCTACGGTAACATCAGGTGTGGCGAGTTTCTCCGTATAACGGTCCGAACGGTGCTGCCAGCTGATCGGTGTGGCATCTCCATGTTTTGCTATTTCCTGTTTACCATACCAGGAGATTGGATTCAGCGGATCATCAAATATTTCGCTTCCGCTGATATAAGGGATATATTCATCCAGTAAATTGACCATTAAACGTGCAATACGTGTTTTGGCCTGCCCTCTTAAACCCAGCAGCAGGATATTGTGTCTGGATAAAATCGCAGTCTGAAGTTCGGGAATAACAGTCTCGTCATAACCCAGGATTCCTTCAAAGCCGGCATCTTTATTTTGCAGCTGCTGAATAAGATTTTTGCGTAATTCGTCTTTTACTGTTAGTGAGGTATAGTTTGAGGCTTTTAATTCGCCAAGAGTTTTAATTGAGGTCTGCTCCATAGGTATAATCTATCCGGTCTAACGGACTGTTTTTCTTCTGTTTTTAATATAATCTTCAAAAATATATTCGCCTAATCCGGTTAATGAGCTGTAAAAGGCCCTTCCTCCATTGATTTCAGTAAACTCTCTTACAAATTGCTGCAAATAGGGATCCTGGGCAATCATAAATGTAGTGATAGGAATATGAAGTCTTTTACATTGTGCAGCCATATTCAGGGTTTTGTTGATCACCTTTCTGTCCAGGCCCATGCTGTTTTTATAGTACCGGCCATTTTCTTTAAGGCAGGTTGGTTTACCATCGGTAATCATGAATATCTGCTTGTTATGGGTTTTACGGCGGCGTAGTAAATCGGCTGCCAGTTCAAGTCCGGCAAGTGTATTGGTGTGATAAGGGCCTACCTGCAAATAAGGCAGATCTTTGACCGTGATTGGCCATGCATCATTTCCAAAAACAACAATGTCGAGCGTGTCTTTGGGATAACGTGTATGAATTAACTCTGCCAACGCCATAGCGACTTTCTTGGCAGGTGTAATCCTGTCTTCACCGTATAAGATCATGGAATGGGAGATGTCGATCATCAGTACTGTAGAAGTCAATGTTTTATAATCTTTTTCTTCTACTTCGAGATCACCCTCGGTTAAGGTGAAATTACCTATGCCATGTTTGATCTGCGCATTTTGTATGGAGGCAGTCATATCGATCTGATCGAGGCTGTCACCAAAGGTGTACTCGCGGCGATCTGCATTTTTTTCTTCGCCAATGCCAGAGATATTACTGTTGTGGTTACCTCTGCCTGCCTTTTTTAGTTTTCCGAAGATTTCTTCCAGTGCAGATTTACGGATGGTCTGTTCGGTCTTGGAGGTAATGTCCATACTTCCATCCCTTGAGTTTTCTTTGATGTAGCCTTTGTCTTTCAGGTCATCTATAAAATCACCCATGCCGTAATCACCGGTAGTGAACTTATACTGCTTATCCAGTTCATTCATCCAGGCCAGTGTTTCACCTGCATCACCCGCAGTATAATTCAATAGCTGAGTGAATAACCTGAGCATTTCATCAAACCCGCCTTTAGGTTTGTCATCTGCTTGGAAATTAGAAAAATGGAAACCTCTCATATTCTTATAATAACGGAATATCGAAGGTAAAAGTTTGACACAGGATTAATGTTACCCGCTTGTCAAAATACCTTGTCCCCGGCATAACCAGGGACAAGTTTATAGGGATGGCTATGGGTATAGCCTGAATCTGAAAGGAATTATTTTTTTGGAAATCCTTTGGCCAGTGCTTTTTCCGCACGTTTAATGGCTAGTTTTTCTCTGAATTCTGCATAAGGGGCTTTTAGAGCCATCTTTAGAACACTGTCCAGACCTCCTTTAATGGCAAGGTTAAATAAACTTTGTGCTTTTCTGATCGGAGAAGCATCCCATGCCCTTAAACTTAAAGAGAAAGAACCATCCAGGTATTTCATCCAGTGCCACATTCCGGTAGGCATGAAAAGGGTATCGCCATGCTCGAGGAAAACTTCGTAGCCTTCTACACCTCTGAGTGCCGGGAATTTATCAAAATCAGGATTAGCTACATCATAGTCTTCCAATGCATAAGTTGCATTAGGAATACAATAAAGTCTTTCCTTCCATTTGTTGTCAAATAGAATGATATGTTTTCTGCCACCAAAATGCGTATGGAAAAGATGTGGAAGATCTATGTCGTAATGCAGGAAAGTAACGGAGTTGGAGCCACCGAAGAACATAGCTGGCATACTCTCAATAAACCCACCCATCAGGTCTTTAGGCAACACAATATCTTTAATCAGGCTCGGTACATGCTTGAAAAGGTTAAAGAAAAATATACGCAGTTCGGTAGGTTCTCTTTTAATCAGATCAAGATAGTCACCAAAACGCATGTGCGCTGCTGCCGAATTGATAGGTTTAGAAGGGTCTACCTTTGCATTGTCATACAAAGGGACCTCCAGGTCGCCGCCAATTTCCTTAAGGTATTCTGTTGTCCATTTTTCTCTTGCCGGCCAGCTTTTTGTCAGGCCTTTGATGATTAGAGGTTTTCTGGGATCTAAGTAATTTTTTTTAAAGTCTGCTGGACTAATATTCTCAACGGTATCTACCGGCTTTAATATAAAGCTCATAATCAAAAAAGATCTTGTTTGAGAACAAAAGTGTAAATTAAAATTTACTTATTTTGTATAAACTATCCCTATTTAGGAAGGAATACGATCTGCCAATGCTTTATTTGCTCTTTTTACTGCAAGCTGCTCTTTCCAGGTCATATATTTTTCCCTGAAATTCTTTTTCATAAAATCATCAAATTTACGCTGTATGATCAGATTATACAGGCTCCGGGCTTTGACTGCCCATGATTTATCCCATGCTCTGAGGCTGATTGAAAAGGATCCGTCCAGATATTTCATCCAGTGCCAGTAACCTGTGGGCATAAATAAGGTATCTCCGTGTTCAAGATAGGCTTCTACTCCCTTTACTCCTTTTAAGGCTGGGAATCTGTCAAAATCAGGGTTTTCAATATCATAGTCTTCCAGTGCATAAGTTGCATATGGAATCTGATAAAGGCGCTCTTTCCATTTATTTTCAAACAGGATTACATGCTTGCGGCCATTGAAATGGGTATGAAAGATATGGGCCATATCTATATCATAGTGTAAAAAGGTAACAGAACCTTTCCCGCCAAAAAACATGTTCGGATAGCTATCCAGAAAACCACCCATCAAATCTTTTGGCGCGATATAATCTTTCAGGAGTTTGGGCGCCTGTTTAATCGGGTCGAATAAAAATATACGCAGGTCTGTAGGGGTAGTTTTAATGAGTTCGATATAATCTGAGAACTTCATTTCGGTCGCGGCAGCATTGATTGGCTTGGATGGATCGGCTTTGGAACTGTCATATAGTGGAACTATTTTATCTCCCACTACCGTTTTCATATAATCCATAGACCATTTTTCATATGCCGGCCAGTTTTTAGCCATGTTCTTAATGATGAGCGGTCGGCGTGCATTGAGATAATTTTTTTCAAAATCCTCTTTGGAAATATCATCAACGCAATCAATTTGAGTTAAATCAAATTTCATGTTAAAATAATGTTAAGTCAGGTAAATCTATTGAAATAGACCATTTGAAACAAAATGTGTTTTAAAAATAAAAAAAACTGACAATAAAAAAACACAGCCATTTTTTGACTGTGTTCCTCAATTTACACAATTTAATCCAGAAAAATTAGTTCGGCATTAAAACTGAGTCAACAACATGAATAACTCCATTTTTTTGCATGACGTTGGCAATAGTTACGGTAGAAGTACCACCTTTTTCGTCTGTGAGAATTAATTTGTTTCCATCCATAGAAGCCCATAATTTTCCACCTGAAACGGTCGTTAATTCGGCCTTGCCATTACCGGCTTTAATTGCTTTTGCAATGGCTCTTGAATCCAGTTTTCCAGCCACAACATGGTAAGTAAGAATTTTAGTTAACAGCGCTTTGTTTTCTGGTTTTAAAAGCGTTTCAACGGTACCTGCAGGAAGTTTGTCAAAGGCTTCGTTGGTAGGAGCGAAGACTGTGAACGGACCTGCACTTTTTAATGTCTCTACCAGACCGGCTGCCTTAACTGCTGCAACCAGTGTAGTATGATCTTTTGAGTTTACGGCATTATCCACAATGTCTTTGGTCGAATACATTGCTGCACCACCAACCATTGGATTTTTCTGAGCGTAAACTGAATTTGAAAATGCCATAGCTGCTATGACAAATAAAGGTAAGATGAATCTTTTCATGATCTTGTTTTATAGACAGAGATACGGGGAATACTAAGGCTTGGTTTTCTGATTCGTAATTTTTGCAGTTCTGATGTATTTCGAAAACCTGGCAGGGAATAATCTCTTGAACAAAACTCCTTTAACTTCTTTGCCACCCATATATACTTCTTCCTTGTTTTGCTGAATAGCTTTGACAATTTTTTCAGCACAGTCTGCTGCGGATAAGCCATGCTCCTGGTTATCATCCATGATATGGTATGCTGTACCATCGGCAGTAACGGCATTTATTGAAATATTGGTTCGGATATAACCAGGGCAAACCAGAAGAATCTGGATCTTTTTTTCATATAACTCTGAACGTAACGAATCAAAATAACCATGTAATGCATGTTTTGATGCAGCATAGGCCGAACGGTAAGGCGTACCGAACTTACCCATGAGACTACTGATACAAATGATTTTACCACCACCGTTAGTGATCATCTGCGGTAATACAGCTTTGCTTAAAGCTACTGTTCCCCAGAAATTTACATTCATGATTTTTTGCTCGACAGCAAGTTGTGTATCCAGTGCCAGTGAACGCTGACTGATCCCGCCACTGTTAATCAGCATATCTATATGACCAAAGATCTTTTGAGCATCTCTGGCCTTATCAGCTAATGCAGCGGTGTTTTCGAGGTCAAAAGACAAAACATGGACATTAATCTGATTTTTGCAGTTTCCTTTCACCCTGAAAAGCTCATCTCTGTTCCGGGCTGAGATAATAAGATTTGCACCTGATTTATTATAGGCATATACCAGCGCTTCACCAATACCTGAAGAAGCTCCTGTGATCCAGATTACTTTGGGTTTCATAAGTTTATGATTGATATTTTATCAATGAGCCAGCAAGCTCGGTTAATTTTAGTTTTTATTCATCCGGATGTTCATCCAGCAGAAATAATTCTGATGCGATATAATCAGCAAATAATTTACCATCCGGGGTAAGTATCAGCTTATCATTTTCATTTTTCAACCAGTTTCTTTGTATAAATGGAACGATGTTTTTCAGTGTGTCTTCTAAAAATATTTTACCAAATTCGGCCTTTATTTTTACTAAATCTGTACCCCACATTGTGCGGAGGGAGGTCATAATGTATTCATTAAACCGGTCATATATGTCTAGTTCCTCAACTGTTTCGGCTAATTTACCCAATGCAAGCTGTTGCATATATTTTGCATTGTTGGCGATGTTCAGATATCTGATATTGCTGTTGAAGCCATGTGCAGAGGGGCCGATACCCAAATAGGGAATACCTCTCCAGTAATTGGTATTATGGATGGCATGACGTCCGGGTAAGCTATAGTTAGAAATCTCATAATGATCGAAGCCTGCAGTAGCCAGTTTTTCTGTCAGGGTAATAAACTGCGCTGCGCTTTGTTCATCATTCACAGGGATCTGTTTCCCTTTTTTAATCGCTGCTGCCAATGCTGTTTTGGGTTCAACGGTTAATGAATATGCGGAAATATGTGGTGTTTGAAGGCTGATTGCTTTTTGGATATTGCTCAACCATTTTTCGTCTGTAAGCAGAGGGAAACCATAAATTAAATCAATGCTCAGGTTTTCAAAGCCTGCATCCTGACTGCGTTTGATGCAGGTTTCGGCCTCTGTTGAATTATGAGCTCTGTTCATCCAGACCAGGTCATCATTAAAAAAGGACTGAACTCCGATGCTGAAGCGGTTTACTGGCATTTGCCTTAACTGAGCTATTTTCTTTGCATCTAAATCATCCGGATTGGTTTCGATAGTAATTTCGGCATCTGCCGCGATAGAAAAATTGGAAGTTAAAGTGTCAAATATTTTTGCCAGGGATTTTTCAGGTAATAGGGAAGGTGTGCCCCCTCCAAAATAAATGCTGCCCACCTGATCTGTAATCCTGTTCTTTTTTAAAAGAATCTCTTTGCAGATCGCATCAGTCATTTCATCTACATATTGAAGAGAAGTGCTGAAATGAAAATCACAATAATTACATGCTTGTTTACAAAAAGGGATGTGGATATAAATTCCTGCCATTTGACAAAGGTAAGTTGCTTATTGGGAAAGCATGTCATTTTGTTATAAAAACAATATCGGCGATAGTTTGCAAGGTTGTTAACCTTTACCGGATTTTTGATTATCTGACTATTGTTTTTCGCAGGATGTAAAAAGAAAAATTTAGCTGGTTTATTGTAATTTAGTTGGTATGAAAAGAAGTATGCTACTATTGTTTTGTTACCTGGTTCTACCTTTCGTAGTCAAGTCGCAGACTATTGTAATTATCCGTCATGGAGAAAAGCAGGAACAGAATGAAAACCTGAATTGTATGGGGCTTAACCGGTCATTGAAGCTGATTAATGTACTGCATAAAAAAATTGGGGTACCCAGTTATATTTATGTCCCTGCTTTGGGCAATGGCAATAAAACGCTTCATTCGAGGATGTTTCAGACGATTACTCCCTTTGCTGTCAGGTATAACGTAAGTATCAACAGCAGCTTTGACGGCACTGATTTCGCTAGTCTGGCCAAGGAGTTGAAACATAAAAAGGGAACTATATTACTGGTGTGGAATCATGGGAAAATTCCGGCCCTTGCGAAAGCACTGGGGGTCAAACACCAGAAACTGAGCTGGAATGACACTGACTTTGATTCTATCTGGACGATTACAGGTACTGGTAAAGATAAGGTCCTGAAGGTTGATCATGAAGGTATAGTCCCAGCGAATGGCTGTCCTGTATTTTAATTGAGCATTTCAAGGAAATAGGGCACTGGCTACTTGGGATATAATTTCTATTCAAAAATTTATTTTCATTGCCGCTTTCTTCCTGGTGTCTACTCTCCAGAGATACAATATGAGAATAGCAAAGATTGCATTTTGATTCCACTAACTGAAAAACCGAAAATTGAACTTTGAAAAAAATTCCATGCCCAGTGCAGTCCGATTGAAACCCAGATATTGAAGTTCGAATAGATAAAAACCTGGGCTAAGAGTATCCCTGCTAAAAATATGTTTAAGAAACCAAGACCGGAAATATTGGGGTTTAACATATGAAAAAGTGAAAAAATTATTGCGGAGATTAGAATCGCAGGTTTTTCAGCATTTTTGATGAGCATTAAATAGTTCAATACGATACCACGCATGAAAATTTCTTCAGATAGTGATACGAATAAAAATAAAAGGATGCTTTGTGCACCATACAGCAAAGTAAACTGATCTGTAAAGGATACCTTTATTTGATGGGATGCTAAAATGAAAAGAAAAGTAATCATGATTAAGATAAATCCGAAGAGAAACCCATTCAGTAGCCCGATTTTAGAATTGAATATTGTTTTTATCCCAGAAAAATGCTTGGGTCTCTGTAGTAAATCGTAAAAATAGGTACCTGTGGATACCAATCCTGCACCCATTAAATCAGCCTTTATAGGCCTTACCCCATTTAGGAAGGGCTTGTGTAGTTATTATACCAGGTGACAATTTGTTTCCGTCAAAATTACAGAACCTGAAAATACCTCCGATCATCAGCAAATGCAAAAAGTCGATGAGATACTCATACACGAACATAAAATACTAGATGCTATATACATCTAGTATTTATTATCCCTCCAATATTTGGATTAAGTCGTCATTAACATAAAATAACTCTTTGCCGTCTTTTATTGGACTTAATATTTTTGCTGCAACTAGTTCATTGAAATATTTTGTAAGCGTTGTCCTGGATGTTATATTTAATTGATCACCAATGAATTTAGGTTTGATATAGGGCTGACTGAAAATTAATTCATTTACTTCTTTATTATACCATTTTATTAAACCTTTGGCGTGTGCCAGCGTTGAATCCATCTGTGCAAGTATGCTGTTAATTAGCTGGCTTGTTAATTGAGCTGTCTTTTCTACTGCTTCCAGCAAATATAGTATCCAGGGTTTCCACGAGCCTCGTTGTGTGACGATACCCAGATTATAGTAATAATCGTCTTTATTAACGAAGATATATTTAGATAGATAAAGTACGGGTTGATTTAATAAGCCCGCATGTACAAGATATAATAGGTTTAGAATACGTCCGGTTCTGCCATTCCCATCGGGAAAAGGATGTATAGCTTCAAATTGATAGTGAGCAAAACACATTTTAAGTAAAGGGTTTGTGGGATATTTTTCATTGTCATTTAAATAGATCAATAAATTATCCATTAGTTTTTCTAGTACTCCAGCCCCTCTTGGTGGAGTGTAAATTACTTCGCCCGAACGAAATTCACTTTGTCCCCGTTGTATGATAGTTAATGATGCTGGTGATCGCAACCCCGATGTTGTATTTTTGATCTGTCTGAAAATTCCCAAAATACTCTCTAAATCGATATTGTTATTTTTCTTGATGAGTCGGTAGCCAGTCCATAAAGCTTCACGATACCGTAATACTTCTTTTGTTGCAACATTTGCTTTGTCTTCATGTACTGTGTCTGAAACGGCTTTATATAAAGCGTCTTCAGTTGTGAAGATATTTTCGATAGCAGTAGAAGCTTTAGCTTCCTGTAAAGCAATTGTATTCACCAGCATCAAAGGATTGGGTAATCTCATAATGCTACTGTTTACTGTCGCCAAAGCTCTTGAAGCGGTCACTAGTTTCTTTAAGATTTCAACATCATTTTCGATTTCCGAAATTGGTGGTAATAATGGTAAATCGTTGAATGGTTTGCTCCGGTCGTAAGCCATATAATGTGTCCATTTTTCAATGAATTATGAACGCATTGTTTTTTGGATAAAAAAACATGGACACAAAATGATTACATGTTCATTTTTGTGTGATTAATGGACGTATTCTCTGATAAGGAAATAAGGCAATCTGTGATTTTAGTATTTAAAAGGGTCGACAAACATTTAAAAACCTGGCAGGCTTATAAACTGCTGGCTAACATACTTAGTCCACCGCTTTTGTATGGGTATAGTGCCTGTTTATCGTTGTTTAAAGCCGTAATACACTGTATTACGGCTGTGTCTGAAGTGGATTTGATACGGGTTTGAAGCGGGTTTGAAACGGGGCAGGGCGTATCAAATCCGTTTCAAACCCATGTCAAACCCGTAATAAACTGAGGAGAAGTATAGCGTTAATATTTGTTGTAATATTGTTTTTATACTGGATTTTAATATCTATATTGTTAATGTTGTTTAGTTTGTATAAAAAATGTGGTTATGGCGATACTTAGAAATGGGCCGAATGATGGTTTCATTGGCAGGAGTGGTAATACAGTCACTTATTTGCGGTATGGAAAACTGGTAAAGAGAACAATTGGTTTACGAACAGATAAACCAACGGTTCCAGTATTAAGAAGCAGACAGGTAACTGCTCTGATTACTGCTTTACTGAAACCTGTTAAAAGCTTCATTGCCGTTGGGTTTGAACTGGAAGGAAAACTTAAACTTACGAGTTATTATACTGTAGCCACTTCTTATAACCGGCTAAATGCAATTTCAGGTACCTATCCTGAGCAGCGAATAGATTTTACAAAAGTTTTATTTAGCCTTGGCAAGATGCCCCTTACACCGGATGCTTCTGTACGCCGGACGGAGAAAGGTTTGATTTTTAACTGGGATGCCAGCTTTACTGCATCAGGAGTAAACGGAAATGACCAGGTGATGCTGATGGCTTATGCTCCAGGTAGTTCAGGTACTGTATTTCAATTGAATGCTGGCAGGAGAAGTGAAGGACAAGCAATTTTATCCATTCGTAAAAGGAGAAAACCATTATTACTGGAAACTTATATCTCCTTCATGTCTGAAAATCGAAAAAGGGTTTCTAACAGTATTTATACGGGCCACATTATCTGGTAAATCGATTGGCTCAGCAATAAAAATAAATAATTATGGCAATCTTAAAGCAGGGTTCAATAGGCGTATTCACCGGAAAAATAGGTGCATTAGTAATTGTGAAGTGGAAAGATAAGTATGTTGGCAAAAGTAAGCCAAAATCAACATCAAAAAAGGCTACAGTTTTACTGGATACCCAGCAGTCTAAGTTCAGAATAGCTGGTAAATTTCTGCGTATGGTTAAGGCTGTAGTGCCTTTTAGTTTTCAAAAGGTGCCTAAAAATATGACGGCGATGAACTATGCCATGTTGTATAATCTAAAACATTCAATCAAGGGTGCATATCCTGATTTTGCTTTGGATTTTGCTCAGGTGAAGTTAAGTGAACCGGCAGATTATACAACCGAAATTGATAACGGATTTAATGTATCAGGGACTGCGTCCGGTAAAAAAATTAAAATATCCTGGGAAGAAGATGAACTGCCGGAATATGACGGGACAAAACCGACAGACCGGGCTTATTCTTTTATTTATCATCCCGGAAAAAAGACATTTATTAATCCATTGCCTCCACAAAGAAGTGAGTTAGGTATTGAGGTTAATTTGCCGTCTGCATTTTTGGGTAAAGTACATTTATGGATTTTCTTTGGGTCTGAGGATTATAAATTTGTGTCGCAGACGCGGTATATAGGAGAGTTTAGTGTTCTATAACCTGGATGCCGTAATTGCTTAGTAGGGTATCGTGTAAATAGCTTTAGAATAACACAATTCCGTATTTAGGCTACCAAACTATTACGTGAGTTTATTATCAAAGGTTTTGTCGCAGACATAAAATAGCTAATTAACATTGAGGGGATTCGTTATGAGTCTCATTATAGCAGGCTGTTTCTCCGGATTTTTAAGGAGCGACCAAAATTTCTATCAATTAATGGGTGTTCAGTTTTGTAACTTGGACTGAATTATTATTTCCGTAAATAAAAACAAATGAAACCATCATGATTTTTCGGATCACACAACGAAATGAGAATAAAATCTTAATAGCTTCATCACCGCTAAAAAAACAATAGAGACTTTGATGAAAAAATATATTTTTATTTTATGCCTTTCCATATATTCAATTACTGCTTTTAGTCAACATAAAGTTACTGGAAGAATTCTAGATGAAAATAATTATCCAATAGATCTGGCTAAAGTTACAATGTCTGTCAATGATTCCATTAAACAGGAAACTTTCACTAATCCAAATGGGGAATTTTCTCTAATGGCAAATGACCAGAATTATAAATTTGTTATTTATTATATCGGAGATGTCATATTTAAAAAAGACTTGGTAGTAAATGGAAATATAGACCTTGGAATTATAAAATCCCAAAAAATATTAAAACTTGCAGAAGTTAATATAGTTGGAAAGCGTAAAGTCATTGAAAGGAAAATAGATAGACTAGTTTTTAATTTGGATAGGACTATTTTATCTTCCGGGGGAGATGCGATTGATGCATTGAAGATTACCCCTGGAGTAAGATTAAAGGGTGAAGAAATTTCTTTAGTTGGTAAAGACCGCTTACAAGTAATGATCGATGGCAAAATAGTAAATATGTCAGGTGATAATTTAAATGATTTTTTGAGATCTATATCTTCTGACAATATCAAAAGTATTGAGGTCATTACAACTCCGCCTGCAAAGTATGAGGCAGAGGGAAATAGCGGAATGTTGAATATCATTCTAAAGAAAAATAATATTAATAACTGGAATGCAACACTTGGAACTAGCTATACGCAAAGAACGTACGGGACTAAATCTATAACAGGTAATTTGAATTATAATAAGAACAAAGTTTCGATTTATTCTAATTTTAATTTAAGTGATGGATATAAACGATTAGATGACAATAATCAGGTTTACTATCCAAGTAATTTATGGTCCCAAAATAATCCCAGAAAAGCAGGAAATACTTCTTTTAGTGGGAGAATCGGTTTAGGTTACGATGTTAGCAAGATCTGGAGTACAGACCTACAGTATCTGGGAAGTGTCTCTGACATTAGAATTAGTGATAATCCATTAACATCAATATCTAATTATTTAAATGGAGGAATTGACTCTTACATAAGTTCAACCTCTAAAACCGACAAAAAACCAAGTCTCAATTCCATTACATGGAATAATGCAATTAAACTAGATACTAATGGCAGCAATATTTTGGTTTCTCTAGATTATTTCCGGTTTAATAATTCTGATTCAAGAAATTATAATGGAAACTCATTAGATAAGAATGGCGTTGTTTTGCCGAATACATATTTTGCAGCTATTAATAGTAACAACCAGAAAATCACAAATTATTCAGTGAAGATTGATGGACAGTCTAAATCAAAATTGGTAGACCTTGATTTTGGATATAAATACTCATCTTCAGAAACGAATAACTCGATCAGGTTTTTTAACAATGATAGTGGTGTAGAGAAATTAGATACAAACAACACTAATTACTTTAAATATAATGAAAAAATTCATGCAGTATATATTTCTGGAAATAAGAAATTTGATAGTAAATGGGAGTCTAAGGTTGGTTTAAGGGCGGAATATACAAGGAGTATGGGGATCTCTGAAAATAATAACCAGACTACAAAAAATAGTTATGTTCAATTCTTTCCTACTGCTTACCTTTCTTATACTGCGAATGAGAATAATAATTTTTCGTTCGCCTATAGCAGGAGAATTGATAGACCAAAATTTGAACAATTAAACCCCTTTAAAGCGTATGATAGTCCATATATTTATACCGAAGGAAATCCTTTCTTACAACCTTCTTTTACTAATAATTTAGAACTAGTATATGCTTACAAGGCATTAGAAAATAAATTTTATTTTAGCAATAAAACGGCGGGTTTTGAACAATTCGGGATTGCAGATCCAAATACAAATATAACGAGGTTTTTCGTTGATAATTTTCTTACTTCTAGGAAATTTGGGATTTCTGAATCATACACATATGATAAAGTTAAATGGTGGACAAGTTCTAATAGTTTGGATTTTAACTATGCAGTTTCACGTTCTAGCAATCCTGTTACGGCAAAGCAAAGAAATGGATACAGTAGTTATATTTCTTCATATAATGACTTTAATCTTAATAAAGCCAAAAGTATGGCGCTGAGTGTGAACTATTGGTATAGTTTACCTGGAGTTGATGGTCTAGATAGGGTGAGTTCAGCAAACTCTCTTTCTCTTGCGTTTAAATTGCTTTTATTAAACAAAAATTTGCAAATTACCATTGCCGGTAATGATATTTTTGGTACGGAGAGGTATACTCTTACTAGTTATACAAATGATATAAAGCTTGTATATAGAAAC
>Ga0194135_10000672_pt1 | contig 20105 bp, 10 predicted proteins | sample LitLau_LLRF_2013_FD_134024 | JGI IMG/M metagenome (GOLD analysis project Ga0194135, IMG submission 134024) | Freshwater sediment microbial communities in response to fracking from North America - Little Laurel Run_MetaG_LLRF_2013 (version 2) | ecosystem: Environmental > Aquatic > Freshwater >...
GTCCCGTAAGGTATAAGCTTCCGAAATGAGATTGACGATTTGTGCTGTCATATGAGGGGAAACTACGATTTTGCATTGCCCGCCCTCCGCATGCTAACTAGTAGTGAGACACAAAAGTTAGTGGTCTCCCCACATAAAATCGTCAATCTCATTCGGAAGCTTATACCTCATGGGACTGTATCTATCTAGGATTACCATTCCCTATGGCAAATTGCATTCTATTCCTTGGGGGGTAGTCCAGCAAACTACAACAGGGAGAACGTAGTAGAGAGGTTTTGACAATAAAGTTGATTGCTACCTAATAAAAGTCTAAAGAGCTATTCATCAAATGCACGCTGACAGTTGTAAAAACAGTAATCATTAAAAATTATCTCAATTTAGAGTCCAACGTGCATTGTTGCATGAAGCACTTTTAATTCAAGGAAGAGAATCTTTTGGACACAAATCGTGGATAATTTTGGAGTAAAAGTGGCTTTATATACGAACGAGAGTTCACACAACTCAAATTCAAAGCTAACAACCACTGGTTAACTTTAGCGTAACACTTCTTCACCTCTTCTGCCCAGAGTACAAGAATAGTTGATAGTAATGTGCGAGATGAAATAAAGATGCTTTCTCGTTCCGCTTTTGAACAGCATTAAACTACAAACCATCACCTTCTTCCTTTCAGTTTCTGCATCGGTTTTATTTAATACAATATAAGTTTGAGCACTACTGCTTTACTACTATATTGACAGACTACAGGCAGACTTGTACTTTTGTACAATGGCAACAAGTGCTTCGCCAGAATTACATCATCAATGGGCAATGAGAAATACAATTAAGCTGAATTTATAAGCATTAAGGTACCAGTTCATCTCTCGATTCATTTTGATTCGGTTTTGCTCACTCACCGTGTACTATGTGAACTTAAATATACTTTTGTGTGGCAAATCCTCCACACAGTCTATTCTCAATTTGAAGTTAAACTGTTGACGATGATGTTTTTTGCTCTTGACTTGTGAGTTGGTAGGTTTCTGTATATTGTTCACTTCGTTCCTGTTTGATGGAAATAATCAACATTGGGCAGGTACAACCACCCGTACAACAACTAAGGCAGAAGTAAAAAAAATTATCATTCACTTGGTCTCTTCTCGTAGTAATACTATTAAATGTAGTTTAGGAGAGTGCGTTCAATGTACGGAAAATGTACGGCCGGTAGCCTGGAGGCATAATAAATTGTTCGCCAGTGAAACAACGCGAGTGTATATAAATGATACTTCTTCAGGACGTCATATATAGAGATGCACAATATTACACTTAAATGTCAGGTAGGATATAGATTAAAGTCACATGTCTATTATGCAAGAGTAGACAGCATGACTGGAACTTTCGTCGTTTCTTTTCAAGTGCCAAATGAAAACACCTCTATTACCTGTCTCATACTAATTTCCTCTGGAGTTATTGCAGAGTCGTATCATTGCTCGCAAGCTGTCTTGGATATTATTACGTAGCCATACAACCTGTAATTCAGAACTCATGCCTAAGACAGCAATGTGTGTGTATAATGATAATTAAATTACAATCTGCACTTGAATGCTAAAATGTATGGTATATATCGTGGTGTAATTTCTTTTTATTCAGCAACTTTTCAGGTTTGAGCCTGTGAAAAACTTGAAAGAACTTGATGATCTCATTTATTCCAAGAATGATTAAGGTAATCTTGACAAGCATGTGGAAAAACGGGTGCAAGTGTAATGAGTGCAACTTACTGATATTTAAGTCCCTATATAATCCATGAATGTGGACTACGTGGAATATTACAAAGATCGTCTAAAGATCCTCTCATTCTGGCAATTCATCATGTGCTCGTTGTTAATGCGCTTTCATAGACTTCACGACGAACGATGATGCTGAAGCATCTAATCAACTCAAGGTGGCCAAATATTTCAACTAGTCGTCCTTGTCTCCTACTTATTTACAAGTAACACCTAAAAAGTATTATTTGTAATCACAATACTCATACTCTCGTGAAGAAACCTACTAATTTAAGTTTATGAGTTTCATTGGCGAGTCGCAAATCAACGTGAATGAATTTCAATTCACCTCCAGTCAGTCAGACTTCGTGGAACTCAGGAGGATTCCTTCTTTTGAGGAGCTCCATAGGGAATGTTTTTTTTCATGAGCATCTCAGGAAGTAAACGTGTTGGTAATTTTAAATAATTATAGTAATGATTTCTCCACCTGAGTGTTGTTCGTTGTATTGAGAGGGAAGGGAACACATGTAGTTTTTCGGAGCATCGTTTGAATATACTTCAAGAGACTAAGGAGGTGTGTCTGCGTTAATATCACAAAACGGTGAAGATACTTCTACAAAGAATACCTCCAGCCAGAAACAAAATTATTGTAAGAAGGATGAACATGAATCCCAAGTGAACAATGTAATTCGCACCCAGAACAATTTGCAAACTATTATATGGGCTCTCGGCTCAACCTGCCCTACCTTTTCGCGTCGTAAAGTGGCACTCAAGACTTTATTAGGTACACACAACAACAGACAGACGACTGCTTCAGAATTATAATATGCTGCATCTTTATTGCTCATATACGCCGTCATATACTCTGTGGTCCTATTATTTTGTCATGTCTCGTAATACACATACACCTATATAGATATTAGCACTCGTGTGGATATTTGGTGTAAATGGACACCTTGCAAATGACTATTAAAATTATAGACACTTTCAACTTGCAGCCTGCTATGTATGTGTCTTTATCAAAAGTCATAAAATTCGGAGATAAAGATGCCTACATAGATTCGCGAACGGAAGTTGAGGAGCACTCACACTTTTAGGCAAAGAATGGTGGCCGTGGTATAAAAGTGGCCAGTGTATAGCAGCAGCGTATAACACGTATAAGAGTAATTAAACGCATCTATTCTAGCTCCATTGATATTCTACAAGCGTTTTTCATTTTGGTTTTTATATGTCCATAAATAATCCGCTATTGATGGTTATGCAGATTTGCGTGAAAGGAATTTCTTGTCCTGTAAATTTCATCGGAAAAAATATCAAGAATCAAGACCAACTACCAAGCCACCATACGTTCTATCATCAAGTTTTTCTGATGCTTACACGATTACGAAATCCAGTTACTATAAACATTTAGGTAGTTGGATAAAGCACAACAAATACTCAGTATGCTTATAGAGTGGTATAGAGGGAAGGAAGGTAATATTATTTTTGTATTTGGCATTCCACGAATGAGTCATTGAATATTGATTTCATTTATCAGTTCGATCACTACACACAACTCTCAAGTCATTATTGTGTGCAAGGAACATTATTATATACGAAAGACTGTGTCTCCCAGCAGTTACCTAAGTACGATTAAACATGTAAAGTAAGAGGACATTTATTTGCATTGTTTCTGCCTCCTCTTCATCTTGTCAAATAACGAAATAAGACACCAACAACGTACGATTCCACTCTGACAAGTCTCGATTGACAATCGCTGTTGTGCATAACTTGTGTAATGGATTTACTGTCTCTTATGCTGCATGAAAGTGAAAAACAATCCATAAAACAAACTCCATCGATTCTCTTTAGCTTTGCACTCCCCAAAATATTTTATCACTCTCACGAAGAAGCAAAAAGAGTTTGGTCTGCTAATGCATATAATGTTCACTGCCCTTGCCCTTTTAATATCCAGCAATCCAGCAGCTGGCTCCTGACTGTCAGCTAAAAAATAAACCTTTGGTTGTCGTCGTTTGTTATGGATTATCTTTTTGAGAGTCAGAAACTTTAGAATATTATTTCTCTCCAGCAGCAGCAGTAACAGGCTTAATGAGTGCACACACACACACCATCACCTCTTAACACTTTCGAATGAAATGCAAGAGTTGGAAGTAGACGAAATATCATGCTTTAATGTGGTACTTTGATATGATACACAGACAGAAGAGCGATAGGAAGAGTGAAACATAATTCTAAGTACCGTGGCTTGTTCTCCGTGTCTGATTGATACGAAGAAGGAGTCAAATGATCAAGTGTCAACTTCTGTAAACACCTCTGTCATTTTTTACACTCTTTTATGTCCTGTGAATAGGATGAGATTTCATATGATGAGCTCTCTCTCAGAGAGAATAAAAGCATCCAATATCAAAGATAGGGCTACACACAGAACAGTTGTACGGGTTCGAAATCTCCGTGTGTCTGCAAGTAAGTACACGCATGCATAAATCACTATACATGTAAGTCTCCCTATGTAAGAATCAATCTGTAAGTCTGTAGCTTTGAGGCAGTCAATCGAAAACTACACATCCAATACTTTGGTTGAATGCCTGCTACTTCGGAATCCGTGAATCGGAAGATTTGACGAACACACGAAATAGAAAAACACAAGCGGGGGTTTTGTTAAAAGAGCTAATTTTTTACTTTGTGCTTTTGCTTTATTATTTGTTCCATCCCATTTCTTTTGAATTCAGCTGCCAGGAGAGCTGGAGATCTGTGAAGAGTGTCAGTCATTTATACCTCTCCGTATAATTCTTTGTTATAAAATCCAAAGGAAATGTATTATTATTATGTGTTCGGTACGAACGAACTACATTCGAACGAACATTTTGTGTGAAGAAAGAATGTTCATATTTAGTATTTGTTGTAAATATATTTCAAGCTTAAGGATCGTTTCCTCCTTCCTTCTCAATTTCATGAAGTGTTCCACTGGAGAGTACTATCCGAGAGTTCCTTGCACATACACGAAGCAAAAGAACAAGTAGTAATTGCATTCTGAGAATATAATAATAATAACCAGCTTGTGAAGCTGGTTATGTTGTGGTGTGTGCGAGTGCATCTGAGAGATTTGAGGATTTCATCCCCCTGAGAGTCAATCATAATAGCTAGTAACAAAATCCCCTTCCACCATCTATTGCTACATCATCATTGATTATAAATCTTTGGCTGGTGGTGGCTATGCCCGTGCATACCTCTCTCACTCTCTACGGAGAATTTGGATTGAGTTTAAGCAGCAGAACATCATAAAATATGAAATGAACTACTCTTAGGAATAACTGATATGTGAACGGAGGGTCGAGGGTCAGCATCTATGGCTGGGAGTTGTGGGATCGATCTCCAGTAGTTTGATCTTTTCTCCTGAGCTTCCTGCGTTAACATTTGTTGTGCTTAGCTATTTGTAGTAGTTTATCAGACTTTGTGTAGTAGCCAAACTCCTTCGATCTCCTGTCAGGGGTTCAATCCAATAAAACTTGAAAGCCTGTGTGTGTGTGTGTGTTGTAATGGTCGTGGTAAGAATTGGATGTAGGTATTTTGATTTGTAATCTGTAATCATTATTACATGCTGTTCCAGTAGTAAGTAATGTAATATGACTCAACAACAAGACACAACGACGACGGTATGTGAGTGTGTTACAATATCAATTGAACTACGCGAGCACCAGAGGAGTTTTGTCCGTGACTTCCAGATAATAAAGTCATGAGAAAGGAGAGAGCGATTGTATGCTCGGAATATAATTATTATGAAGTCAGTGATGGTATATAGCCTCACTCCTCATTACTTAACCTCATGTAATAATAACAATCCTGATTCATTATAAGTGCTTATTACCAGAATCCTTGTTTTTTACTTAACGGAATCTCGCGTTGGAGCCAAAACATCCTTTTCTATATATTCACATTTGGTTTGTATAAGAGAAGGAAACAAATGGATAATAAGTTGTAAGATCGAAAGTCAACCTTACACAAAAATACCAAATTATGTGATGACCTCATTGACATATTTCATTGGTGCCAGTGGAGTTGGAGATTTGGAGATGTCTCGCTTATTATGAGACGTGTAGATGGAAATATTTCGCCGGTGGAGCTTCACTGGCATTATGAAATCATGTTGTATTATGTGTATATGCTTCTTGTGCGAGGTCACCAGTTCAACGACGATGAGGACATGAGAAAGTCAGCGAAGACTGATTAGTAACAATCTGTTGTAATTTAATACATTTTGCTGACTGGAGACTCGGATGACCAGAAGAAGAAGAATAACATTTCGTAAATTATACTTCCTCAGTTATGTCGTCTTGTCGTAAATATGAAGCACCTATAAATCTGTTGGGAAAACAAATTCAAAGTATGGAATATCAGCGAAAACTCGAGATTTCTTCGTAGTTTATTGTTGATTTTTACGGACTGTTGTTGTATATATTATTATGTGTATATAGTCGGTTTTATGATTTTGCAATGTGGCTTATCATCATCACATGTCGAGAGAATGTGTTTCTCTCGCATTGCAACAGCGACGAAGGGGTTTTCCATCCCAAACAAGTTCACTATTTAATCTGGTGACATGACATGACAGTATCAAAATATATCATCTAACAGTCTATACTAACAAGCAAACCGGTCAAAGTGCAACAACTTGGTGAGTGTGTAATGGATATATAGGATTATGTGTGTTCGAAAGAAACACGCAGGATTTGGGATTAGTTGAGCGATTAAATAATTTCTGTTTCACTGAGGTAGATTATACTCGAGATACAAATTATCCGTGTACAAGATGAATAATACTATTTACTATTTACAAACTGGTGTCGTGGTTAGATTGTTGTTATTAGACATATGTGTAATTAATAAGCTACTCATGATTCATGAAACTACATCATCCCAAACATCACACTTACATTAGCAATAATCATCAATTCGCATTTGTGTTTTTGCGAAATTGAAACAAGAAACAGGTTAGGCCGTCATTAGAGTAGCTATATAATAATTATCAAATCACCATCCTCATACATTATAAAGTAGATAACCTTACACTTAAAGGATACAAGCGAAATTAATTACGTTGTTAAAATCAGTAATCAGATTTACTGTCGCGTGAAGAACTGCTGAAGATGAAGCACACTTTCAAAATAAACAGAGAGAACAGTGCACACTTTGTGACGAACACGAAGTAATGGACAGAGAGATCACTGCAACATGTCTTTTTTCTACAGCCAAGTTTACTAAATCATTTAGCACCACTTACCACGCTCTTAATTTCCGAATCTCAAATACATACACAACTGCTGCACTTGAGATTATGTTATTTTCTTCCTGTCTCATCCTCTGGTGCTCCTTATTCGTTCTTTCGGTAACATTATTATTACGGCTGTTAAGTTAAAGCAAAGCAAAGGAAGATCATTAGCGTAGTTAAATCTAATAGTAAATAGAAATGATCATAGAAAGTAATCTTTACTTGAATGATTAAATTAAGTAGGTAACGAGGGTGCAGCAACCTTGTGCACCACTTTGTAATTAAAGTAGTTTTTTGCCCTTTACACACCAGACACAATGATGATATGATGAGAGATGGACACGAGAAACACAAGAGAGGAAAACGACAAGACTTTTAAATAAGTTGACTCATTAGCATGATGATAATTATCACGAGTTGAATTTTCAATCAGAAGAATATGAATTAGGCTGCAAGACATACCTCTGACTTTATGAATGTGTGTTTGCATAAATAAGGAAGGTTTGTTTGGTGGATTTGACTTCTTCTTCGTAGCTGCCTCTATAGCCCTCCCGTGGTCACAGAGGTGAGTCCTAATTAGCCCAAGAAGGAAGATGATGACGAATAATGAATGGAATTAACTATTAAATCTTTATCTCTCTCTGAGGTAATTGAATATGAGTTAAATAATAAATGTATTTGGCTTCAGCCATGTGAGTTTCGTCGCTTTTACTTAATAGCAGATGTGTGTGAGTTGATAAGATGAAACGAAACTTGATATTTTTGATACTGTTTAGTTTTTTGCTTTCCCATCCATACACACACATTTCAATGCCTCACAAAAGAGTATACGAGTGCTTCAAGTTTCAACAGTTGTCAAAACAATTAGGATGCTAATCAGAGACAATGGAGATGAAATAAAAGATGTAAATGAATTCAATTCGGTGTTTCAGCTTGGGCAGTGTATGTTATGAGTCATCCTAAGTTGTCATTATTACCACACGAGTTGCATCATCAAGAAGTCTATTATTATGGCGTTTGCAGTTTGATATTTACAAATGACACGTTTTGTAAACGGGATCGTCTTCTTCTTGAGTTCCGAAAGTTTGTGGATGTGACGTTAGTGTTGTTTAGGTAAAAGTAGAGGAAATGTTTCCCAGCTAAGCCAAATCTTAAAAATGGTCGAAGTATCCCTGCTTTCAATATCTTCTTTTTATCGTGTATTACTTCATCATCATTTTCATCACTACTACTCAATGACAGAGAGAGATACCATTTTTGGATTTTGCACAGATTTGGACATTTGCCGAGTCACCTTCTATCCTTGTGTTAATTCACTTTATGGATTAACTCTTTACTAAGGTTCATTTTTTATACTAGTTTTAGTGTTATAAGATGCTAATGTTGTTCCCTATGATTAAATGCAAAAATTTCATCTTAATATCATACGACTATCAATCATTGTAAAAAAGCCGTGTCCTTTCAAATATTCGAACATTTCCAACCTTGAAAAAAGGATTGTACTTATTTGCAGATTGGTTTGTTTTTAATATTCATCCCTACTACTGTTTTATTATCTGTGCACGCCTATGAAGCTCGCATCAGATTTGTCTAGAGATTCTACAATCCCATCAGAACCTTTGTTGTCCATAGTCTCGATTATTATCAATAATAGTGTCACTGTCAATACACAATGTGATGATTAAACTATTCATAATTGGTAAAAGCTCTCTTAAAAATGCGCTTCTAGTAGCTGATTCTTTGAAGCAACATTATATCCACAATAAGTTTCCCATTGATTATCTTCCTATATGGCCAGGAACACACCCAATACAAAATTCCCGACGAATGATTCAGCAATTCTCTTCTTCCCTTCATGTATCTCGTTAAATTATGAATTATTTCTTCTAATCAGGATGTAATAATACGCTAGGAGGAACGGACACATCGCTGCCCGCATCCGGACTAAAAGATCAGAACCATCAGACTATACACTGTCTGTGTGGGATAGTTTCTATGTTCAAGTTAATTTGTACTATTTTGTACGTTCATTCAATCCAATCTGATGAATCGAGTTATTTAACAATATAAGCTAAATGGGGACTTCTGTAGTTCTGTGCTAGCTTCATTTATTTATTCTGTATTAGTTTCACCAACTAATGACAATCAGTATTGGATAGGAAGGTTGTCTCGTGAAGAATGAATGCATTTTAAGGGAAATTAGCGAAGCTTTGGAAGGGAGGGATGATGAGGCTTATGCATAAGGTTCGTTAGTCATTCTTCCCATAAGTCCTTTTCTCTGCGTGGGCTCCATATCCGATCAGACTTATGGAGAAAGTCGAGTGGAACATTGAAAGTGCATTGTGTACTGTGTGTGCTCATGAACGGTCATCACTTTAGCAAGGGTGACTGCCAACACTGGCGATATATTGTCATTTTGATGGATATCACAGAAAAAGTTTCCGAACGCAGAGAAAAGTTTGTACGAGTGATGTCTTACTGAACTAATGTCGTCATCTCGCCACGATCAACTCACGGAGTGTCACTCCCATCCCTTCTCAGTCATAAACTTAAAATGAGTCATGGCTCATCTTAAGTAACAACCGTACAAAAATGCTCTCTCTTTCTTTTCACAAGACGAATATACTTTACGAGTATTTCTTTTACTTGAAGACGCGCATCATCGTCTCTCTCTCTCTCTCTGTGTATCGCGTTTATGATTTGGTGGAAGGTTTTGGAACATAATTCAGCACTTCTTTCATCGACTGCCGAATCCACCCGCTGAGATCTATTCAAAATCGTGAAGAATACAAATCCCCCTGTCTTAGACACAAGAGCTAACTTTATGTTAATAACTCTCCAAGGGTGCGTTGTGTATGTATAGGTAGGATGATGAGTCTCACATTCTTCCACTCTCCAAAATTAAAGTCTAAATGTAATGGTTTAATCATACTAGTAGATTTAATGAAGCTGTCGTAATTCTCATCCTCGTGCTGTCCTTCTCCCATAAATGTCTTCAGATCAGACATTTTCGTCGATTTCCCAATCGTACATAAGCTCCGATTAGTCTACAAATGTTTTCTCAACTTTACACAAGTATAGATATCCCTTGAAACTTTCTTGGATTTTGGTATGAGCTGCGATTTCACTCACTCAGCCATGGATGAATAATAAACCAAGAGAATAATAATAATAGGAAGTTTTCGAGCAGGAATGAGGTCGGGTTCGGCTCAAAAGTTATCGTGATATAAAATGGATAATTGAATTGTAAAGTTATTGCATCAAGCTAAATTGAGTTTCAAATTAATAGAATCGTATCTGTTAAAGAAGTTTTCTTGTGAGTCTGATACCGATTTGAAGTTAATAGATGTTTCAACGTCTTCATAAACTTGGATGAACATAATTTTAAGTTAAACATGATAAAAAAAGTCGGTTGACAAATTGCTTGGAGGCTTCAAACGCCAGTCCGTGTCTGAAGAAGTTTCCGAAGTAATTCTAGCCTAGTGAGAGAGTGTTTAAAAGTACAAGCCGTCAGTCAAGCTTGATATGTGAGCGTAGTTCATGACGTCCACCTTTAAGTGTACACGTGAGGAACTTATCTCTTATTTTCATTTCCTCCTTCCCGTTCTCACCAAGAGTCGTCATTTTATTCTGGCTTTTTAATATCGTGATGTGATGAGAGCCCTAATGTGTTCAGTCAGAGAGACTTCGAAAGCTTATTCCTCCTAGTACTTTTAACCACTGACACTGACACTACAAGGCATTGGACCACTTGAGGCAGAGTTTCCCTTTGGCAGTTCCAGCAGACCTCCATTTCCAACATGTTGTTGTTGTAACGTGCGTGATTAATTTATGTCGGCATATGAGCTCGAGATCACTCAAGAAGACGTTCGTTATTATTTCTTTGCTTGCCTAGCTCTGCTCTGCCCTTCCGGCCAAATGGATGACGATGAAGATGAGTCCTTATATACTTAACCGAGAATAAGACACGGGAAAGCCAGGAATAAAAACTCTGTGCATGAGATCTTCGCTTATGTACGCAAAAAATTCATGTATATCACCACCACCAGCATATGTATTCATATATATTTATATTCAGACTAGACACTATCAAGACAGTCAACAGGATCTTTCCTCATTTGTTGAGCTTAATATTTTCTCCTGTTTTTTGCCTTCGTGATGTCTGACTGTTACTTAAGTTGAGGCTTCTAGGACGCAATTAATGTAGTGCACCAAGCTAACCTAAAATTGAATGAGATGCATCTCTCTAAGAAGAAGTTATGTAAGGGCTCTATTGTCTCTTGTGACGAGACGGGAACGTCTTTATATTCCTTCGTGATCGTATTATAGATGGAAGATGCTGCGAAATTAAATAGGTTAAAAGTGACCTCCGCATTGTTTTACATAGTCTCGTATCTTTTGTAGGGTGCATTCCCATACATTATTGTTCTGTGCCTGACAGACTATGGAGCTAATTTAAATAAAAAGACTGTATTGTTTTAAAACACTTAAGAGATCTCTCTGTAGGGCATTCTTTTAAATTAAATTTGACTTAAGAGGGGCCGTGATTAATTTGAAAGTCTCATCAGGTTCTCTTACAACTCGTAATGAACGTAAAAATATTATGAGAGAAATGCATTACACCCCGAGTGTGACTAACTGTGCAGTCCATTGCAGGTCTAGTACGTAAGTAGGGTTGGGTATTAGACGATCAAGACGAGGGAGGGTGGTATTTTTTAATAGCGAGAAATTATTAATATTCCATTCTAAAGCTATTGTAAACTTTCTCAAGGGCTTTTCCTGAATTCATTAATTACTTTTAAGATTTATTATGGGAGTGAATTCAATTAGACAGTCGTGCTGGCTCGATATACTTTGTGTTGGAACTCTTTCCTTACTCACGAGCAGTGTAAAGTTCGTATATGAAAAAGCCATCAGGGTGTTTTTTGTAAAATTAGACTGGAAGACTAACATGGTAAACTTCAAAGTAATGGTGGTCGGGACTGGAGAAATAGATTAAGTGAAGTAGATCAATGGAAAGAGGGTAACGCAATGGCAGTGATGCAGCAGTGATTCATCTCATGGGGGCCAGGGAATGTAAATGATGGGAGTGGAACTGTCAGACAGCTTCATCATCACATTCTACGTTCAATGTTGACTCTACGAGGATTCGGTTCTGAGACTTCTGAATTCTGAACTTTGTTCCCGCATCACAACAGCCTACACGCGGATTCAATTCTGCAGTTAAAATCAGACACAAGTTTCAAAACCACTTTCCAGCCTGAGTTCCGAAAGTATAGGAAAGGGAAAAGTAAAGGCACAATTCATGAATGCTTCCATTTCAATTTTGTATTAAGATTGAGTTAGTTTAGTACAGGAACGGTGGAAAGTCAGGAGGAAAGGATTGATAAATCTTTACGAGGGTGTATTACAGTTTTCCCCAAGGTATTCAGACTTTCTTTTATTTCTCCCTTATTGTAGCAGGCATTGATATAGATGCAACCTTAAGTTGTATTGATAAGCAGGGGTGCGTACAAGGAAAATAATACGAATTGTAGTCGTATCCCAAGCTGTCAAAGTGTTCGGATTTCGGAAAAAGAGAGTGAAGCATGTAGAACGAGAGGATTTGTATTTGGATTGGAGTTAACACACAACAATTGGTTTGTACTTTGTGCTGACTACAATGCCACACATTGAGTGAGTGGTCTGGATTTGATGCAGAAAGTAAGTTAGGGAGACTAACTTTTTTATTGTCTCGTTTTATATAAAAGTAAGTGTAGTTCGCCGGACCTGGAGAGAGTTGATCACTAAGGATAACGGAAAAGGGAGAAAATAGAGTGACCAACCACGGTGAGTTGTTTGTGAGCAAGAACTCGGTGTATTCGAAAGACCAATTGCAAAGTAGAATGATACTTTGTGACTGAAAGTATAAAGTGGTGCCTTCATTGAGAGTGCCTAGGCAGTTTGACTACAGCAATTCTGGATGTTTGGCTTCCTCTCTAGTGGATCGATTTTATGAAGGGGAGCCAAGAAGACGGGCAAAAAATGTTTCATCCGAACTTACATATACATAGTCTATTCCAACTTATCTACTTATACACACGAGAAAGGGAGAAACCTAAGATAGATTGCACAAGCTTCCTTAAAACATTCCACCAAATGCTTGTACTACACTTGGTAACTGACTTGCTTATAGGACTGTTAGGAAAAGTGAATACATCTCAGAGAGAGATAGCGAGAGAGCAAAAACCAGATATGATTTGACTTCGCCGAGAAAGATGCAATTTCATACTTGAGCCAAAAGATACATCGAAATGGGAGAAAGATGTGGCTTATCTGGTTTACATACATGTGTGCAATTCCACTGCAATGTTACGCATTTGGCTTAAGCAGTTTTAGAGAAGGAGTGGGACTTTCTGCTTTTTATTAAAGAACACGATTGGAGAATCCATTTTATTAACAATTAGCAACGAGCAGTGGAGTTTTCAGATTAACAAATATTATTATTATTACCTTTTCCTATTTCTTTAATACGCGTGTATAGACTGGCAAGCGTACTTCACTGCAGTAAATGTAGACACAATTGTCCATAAAATTAACTATTAGTAAAAATAGACCAAAACACGAGCATACCTTTTGTTTGGAGACCATCTTGATTAACCATTTTTGGAAAATGCTGAATTGCAGAGCAGTTACTCTCAATCAATTCGTTTGATGCTCTGACAATATCTAAATAATCTGATGAATAAACACAATTTAGCTTATTAGTTTAAAGGCGTTTGAGCTGGGCAACTCATTCTGCATGCCTTTACATTTTTAAGTAACCTGCATGTTATAATGATAAGCAGTGTGATGATTCAGTATGTGATTTTTAATCAGTCTCAACTGAAGAAAGAAAACTGAAAGTTTGTATAAGGAGAACACACGCGAAGACAAGTTTATTCTTTAGGCACGTGCGGAAATCAAGATTAAATAAACTTTCCCAGGTGAGTTGTAAATCAAACACGGGTAGCTTTCATAGCTAGATAACGAGGGAGTGGTGTGGGAGATGAAGTAAACAATATCCGTTGTGGGGTGGGCTATGCCAGAGACGAGCATATATTTATTATATATATAGATATAGAGAGATGTTCACATTTTTTCATTGCGTCATTGAGCAATTAGGCAATAAATCTGGTGCAAATAGAGGTGTCTCTCTTCGTGAGACTAGAAAGCCTTCTGTTGTCTCATGTAAAAGTCAAAGTTAACGTGAGATGACAAATGTAGGCAACTAATGCAAGGAAAGGTTCAACGATCCCCGTTGGCAGATATAAAACGCAGGAATATAATTTGAGATTATACGGAGAAAGCTTTTAATGTTCCAGGATAAAACATTTTATAAATGGGGATAGATAGAAAGTATGATTAATTGGTGTTGATATCAAAAATGTATTTCAGGTCATATTGGCAACTTTCAGGGAATGAACAAGCAAAATCTGTTGCACACACACACACAGAGATACATTATCATATGCCCGGAGTACTTTGCAACGCTTCATGTAGAAAGTGATAGAATCGTCACGTCATCTTGCTAATCTGTATGAATAGCAATCGTGTTGTTGACTTTTGACAGTAAAGGCCATTTGGTCTGCTTGTGTAGATACGTAAGAGAAATCCCGGAAGTAAAAGTTTCCAGTGATTATACGCTCTGTATGCTGAAATATATGCAAAGACAAACAGCTTTTTCCTACAGAAATCGGGTCAGTAAGGTTTACTTTGGATGTCTGCTCGTGTAACAAAGATATATAAAGATACATAAGCATGGCTCTACTGTTTCTTGTGTTTAGGAGAGATTGATTCAGCTTCGAGATAGAGAAACCTCAGAACGGTTCAACAAGGAAAAAGGCTTTAATTGGAAATCTGTAGTGCTCCGCTTATTAGTCGTCCTATGCAAACACTGATTAGTAAGATCCGTGTAAGTAGGTTGGTACATTTTACACTCACACTAATATCCCATATCTCACTATTGTTCGGTTTGGCAAGTCGTTAATTACGCGTCCACCCCCGTCATTATAGTCGGACCAGATGGCCACGAGTATTTATCTAGATTATACGAGCGTTGTATGTGCGAAATGAATCATCCGCTTGGAAATGCATTTGTCTTAGCATAATCATCGCAGACCTCAATATAATTATTTCAGTGAGCGATAAACTCCCACGTCTTGTCCATGATTGGATATTCCACCCGGAGATCTGCTTTCCATAGTCATTAAAATATTTCGTTTCATTTCTCGTAAGATTTTACTCACATACAGAGACATGCCGGTTTGAGAAATTTGCTAGCCACATGTTCTGCTTTTCGGTTTCTACTACTTGGAACATGACCAACCTAATAAGTCTGCATATGCAGAGTCTGCTTTATGATATGCAATATTTCTTTCGTCATTTATAATGCCGGTAAATGCCAGTCTTTCATCTTAAATAGCTTCATTCGTCACCATCCTTGTTCTCATTCACACAAAAGGGGAGACTATATAGAAACTTTTGGGAGATGCGACATTATTCTAACCCAAATGCTTGGAAAAGACAGAATAAGTGGTGGTGAGATGAGGTGGCTCTTACTGTTGACTACATATATGCATGTATACATACAATACATAGGTATTATTACAATGGTGGAATACATTTCAAAGCCCGCTTGGAATCGTCCAACCAAACCTTCTTCTATCTTCTCTGTCACTTTCACTCGTCTCTACCTAGTTTGAGCTTCACACAAATTATTTATCTGACGAGAGAAAGCGAGTGGAAGATTGGCGGAGCCACGCTCGTTTATCTTAACAAAGTGTGATTTAGATTTGAAAGTTTTATTGATTCAGTCTGGTCCAGGTTCTTTATGCATGACCGACTTACGTTTGATGGCATTTGCGGAATCGCACAGACCTACTTTTGCTTTCGCACATCTTACCATTGTCTTCATCGTGTCTTCTGACAGTAACGATAAGTTTATTCAAGGCAACGCTTTTAATATTGCACAGAGAGATCAGCAGCTACTGAACACAAGAGAAGAGTTCAGACAATCAAGCCGTTTAAGGAGAGGCTTGTGTAGTAAAATATTCGAGAGAGTTGTTGGATCATTATTCACAATCTTGAAATGAATAAGACTGGCAGTTTCAAGTGGATATGACGCCACAGGCATATGCCCATCTAGTCCTCGGTTTATTAGTTTTCTGTTATTCTCTCTACGTAGCCAAAAGTCAAGTAAATCCTTGGATAAGAATGAACAAGTTTGTTCTGATGCATATTTCATCCATCAAATTTGAAGATACTCTTTAAATGTATGCAAATGTCGTGTCATGGACGAGTGTATGGAGAATGTGAAAGGATAACATGTCTGTCTCCGACTTTCAAGCATTTCCCTAAAAGACGTCGTTGAGATGAAGTACGAGCGAATAGTGGAAGCTTTTGGTGTTTAAAATACGTAACTGGTTTTCTTTGCCTCCTGTAAACCACGCGTATTTAATATCGCAGTTATTTCTACAATGTTATCACAATATGTCTGCAAGTGCCAAAACTTTTCATGCAAAAATGTAACAAGGAAAATAAAACGAATGACTGCAAGAGAGTAAAATTTGCATTTACAAAACTGCTGATTGCTCACGATATCGATATAACGCAGTGTTAATAGTTCCCGTACGAAAGGAAGTTTTCTTTGCTGAAAGGTTATTACTGCAAATAGGAACTTGTAAGCAAATAATTCACACAACGCATACATACGAGTCTGACAAAAAGAGTAAGTAGTCGAGCCAAGAGTGTAGGCATTAAAATTGAAATTACTTTTGAAATTGCATCTCTGCAAATGTAGACAGGTAATCTCCATAAACTGGTACAGAATAGCAGAATGGTGCAAACTTACACATATGCGGATCCATTTCAGTTAATATGTTGCAGTCGTTCGTGTGAAACATTTCATCGTTTTTATTGCTGTGCATTGCTCGACTGCTACTGCCACTGTGTTTATTTACTTTTGTCATTTTAAAAGAGTAAACATTCATGATGAGGAAGGATCAGAATTTTTAGGTTACAATTACAACCAAACACTGCTGGTTATCTACATGCATGCACAGTTAACTTGGAGTGTAAATGAGTTGTAAGCCTAGGACAATACGCGAGAAGGGAGTCTGGAAATCTTTTTATTTACCGATAAAAGCTTATGTGGTCCCAAAGGAATTAAAGCTTAGGGTATTCCACAATGACATCATCATCATCATAACATGATGATCATTATTATGCACGATATATATCGTCGCTCTTCTCGTGAGACCCGCAGACTTAGCGCACAAAAAATATCATCGCCTAAACAAGCTGGTGTTGAATTCAGTCTGGTTTTATGCTGTTAATCTCCCTGTATTTATTTATTCAACTGTGTTCATGCTTTTTTAAACCTCGTCCATCTCATTTGCATCATTATGTAAGGACAGAAAGACCCACTCGCTATCAATAGGACGGTGATTTTTCAATACCTGTGCGTTCAGAATATTTTGATACACACAAGTCTCTTGCATCCTGAACAAGTTATAGGGACATAAATAAACGTTCAAGAGCAATATATACATATATATATATATGTAAGCTCCATTCCAGTAGAGGGAATAAAAATTATATAAACTCTTATAAACCCTAACCACACACCAGGAGCATCAGCATCGATGCAAAAGCAAATGCATGTACAAATGTCACTAACTGGTTCTGCACAACTGAACACATGATGACAAAACGGGTGTTGTGCACCTTGAGGCGATTCTATAAAAGGACACACATCCTTTTCTTCATCGAAATATTCAAATCACACGTCGACTGTATCAAAGCAGCAGCAGACGACAATGAAGAGGGATGGAAATCTGTGGGAAACAAAAAGATTCTGTTTCTTTGCTTCACCATTTATTCCTGACCTGATGGCTTGTACAGGAAAAAAGAGCTTGCAAGAATTAAAACACGGATTATATTGTCCCAGCCACACATAATTCACAAATAGTTTATTTGCGGATGTCAAAACTGTGTCCGACAGAACTTTCTCTTTATCAGTGCGAAGAATATGACGTGTCTCTTTACAATCCAAATAAAAGTAAAAGTGAGACAAGGAATGATTTAATGCATCAAAGTAGTAGAATGCACTTTTTACAAACAGGTCAATCAATATAAAATACAGCTCTCCTCTTTCCGCTGCAGTGCCTCCAGTTTCTGAGTTCCTGTTTAAAAGGAAATAAAAAAGACAAACAAAGGGTCCAATTTCCATGTAGAATGAAACTACGCTATTGACTATACACCATTCGAGTGTCAAATAGAACGAGATAGAGTGAATTATTGCCTATAAATCAACAATCCTTGTTTTGAACGATTATTGCAGTCACCAAAGAGCCACAATGAGTGTATGGCACAATAAATAACGCCTGATCCATTTTAGCAAGAATGTAGAGTTGCAGTTTTTTATCCGACATTGAGGCACAGAAGAATAACTGCGAGTTAATCTAAATTCCATTCATGTTCGTATAATAGTCATACCCACACGGGGTCCATGTACTTTTACACCCTGGTCACTTAATTCATCTCCTGATGATATAACATTACGTAACTATACATTTTATTCTGTCTCGTCTCGTAGTCATTGTACATTGTGTAATTGTGTATCGATTTTCACAGCAGTCAGATGTGCCCCACCTTTGCCACCTCGTCTATGAATCTATGAATTAATAAAGTGATTCAAAGTAATAACACAGGCCTCATAGTTTTACTACACAAAGATGACTTCAGTAAAGATTATTGTATACCTCCGGGTCCTTGCAACTCTCATTCAAGGTTTACAACAGGGAAGAGTCATTTTTCATTTCTTTATTTCTTACGTGCCCTCCCCTTCTTCATGAGATGGAATCTTATCTGACTCAACAAATCTGCGAACATGTACGCACACATTTTTACACTTGCACACTCCAGTGTATATATATGTATATTGTCATGTAATAAAACAATTCAACCGTACGAATATTTAATTGCCAATACTTCTTGATAGGGAAAAGGGGGAAGTAGTTGTAAGAATAAGAAAGCGCTGAGCTTAAGTATATTCCCAAGTTAAATGGCTTGAGTTCACGAGACTACTCGTCGCTATATATCGAAAGAAAACTCTGAAGGGATTTTATTATTGTTAAGACAGTAAGTAATTGATGGCAGGGGTGGTGGGAGTATATGCAATCGTGTCTTCTTATGGACAAAGTCGTACTCGTGTAAGAAAGTTTCACAGAGAGACCTCTAAAAAAACTTTCCCCTGAACATAAAAAGAAGTTTTGGATGATGATGTGATGTTATATCATGGGAATGTATTATAGATCGTCAACCGTAGCTTGTGCTACTCGTCATGGCTCATAATATCCAAACACTTTGAATTACATGGCCCTGTGTTTCCCAATGAGAGACTCAAATATTCAATCTGAAGAACCCCAAATAATGCAACGACGACCGGATTGCATTTATGGAGCAACAAAATGTCGTGCACGATGAATCGCTCTTCTTCTATGTACTTGGGCGTTTTAGCGTGGTAAAAGTACTCTTTAAAGTGTTGACTGGAGACTCTGTGTGTGTATAAACGTATAAAGTGTGTGATGGTCTTATGGAAATGGAATTAGGTCTAAAAGTAGACCCACACAGCTTTCCTATGGAGAAGAATGCATCGTGGAAGTGCTTCATGGAATTCTTTATGGTTATGTTAAGGTCTTGCACACACAGTCTTATTCGTTGCATGGTGTGTGATTTACTTTATCGATCTTAAAGTAAAATGGTAAAAAACTGTTGGCCTAATGTAACACACATACAACAAGAGAGAGAGTAAAGAACGCGTCGAGGCATTTGTAGTTTGTAGACAAGTATTTCATTCCATGTAGCTAGTAATACTTCGTGTTATAGGGGTTGTTGCTGGTTAGTTTAGTGGATGATTTCTTCTACACAGCCTCAGCAATATCTGTACTATTCTGTACTACTACTACTTGTGCTAGAATGCAGTTTATTTCTTGTCAGATGCAGTTAAGCTCCGATCCAATGTTATCTTTACCGGGATGCATTGAAAGTGCACCATCTAAATCCAAGTGAGGATGCAGACA
>Ga0194135_10000673_pt1 | contig 20099 bp, 17 predicted proteins | sample LitLau_LLRF_2013_FD_134024 | JGI IMG/M metagenome (GOLD analysis project Ga0194135, IMG submission 134024) | Freshwater sediment microbial communities in response to fracking from North America - Little Laurel Run_MetaG_LLRF_2013 (version 2) | ecosystem: Environmental > Aquatic > Freshwater >...
AACTCATCATATTGGAAATCATCATCCGGTAGGAAGAATCAGTGGCAGCACTCATGTCGTCAATGGTGGAAACAACACCATTATTCAGAATGGAGTTGTTGTTGGAGGAGCTTCTGTTCTTCCTAAGAATTATCTCAGACAGGATTCGAATTTCAGCGATGTCTCTCATAAGACTAATGACAGTGGAGTTGTTCTATCAACCTGTCATTCTTCGAAGCAATCATCTACTGAATCTCCGTACCAAAGTAGTGGGAGTTCGCACTCGAGAAATCCTTCACCGAATCATCTCACGGCTCCGAAGAAATTGAGTCCGAATCTAGGACTCACTATCACTGAGCCTATGATTCATCATAAAACTAAACATCAGTCTTGTATTCAAACAGCCATATAGATTATTATTATTCTTTGGTACTAGACTCGTATATTTATATATATGTATACATATGGTTAATTGGACTCTTTTTGCCATAAAAGCTCTCTACAGAAAAGAGAGTCCGAAATGCATATACCTACCAAACATGAGAAATGAATGACAGGCGCATTTATACATTTTCGTAGTAAAGATAAAACATAGAGGTTGTGGATGAAATATATTATTATTACTAGCTGGTAGAATAGAAAAGGAGTTTCAGGTATCAATTATTGTACCTTTGACCTTTAATATTGTATCCAAGAAAGAATATACGATGATATAATGCGATACATGAAACTTTCACCTTTTAGCATGAGATACACGTTGTAAGTTCAAAGCAACAAGGGAAAGTGCATACACTGTCAAATAATATGTTATTATGATACTTATGAATAAGAAGAATCGTGTGTGTTGTAGATTTTCTTGGGAATTTCATTTGTCCTCTCAATACTTATGAATTCTTATGACTTTTCCCTATATTATAGTTTATACTCATTAAGTTATTTACTTCAGTGTATATCATAGATAAGGCTAAAAATCACTCGAGCCACAATTTGCCAATGTTGTGTGTGATTAGGAGAGAAGAGACATGAACCAAATAGAAATGTATATAATGAAAAATCCCAGCGATTAGTATTATTTTTAATTCTTCTTCAGTGGCTGAGTAAAGGATTATTTATGACAATGTTGTAAGTATGAATGGGTGCTGATAAGACCAAAATGATAATAGGTGTTAATCTTGAAGTAAGTATGTATATTGTATATAGTCAGATCTATTAAGAGATTACAAGTTATTATTGTTATTTGGTTGGATACACATCGTCATCGTATAATGATTAAGTCGTCGGCTGATTTCCGAGCAGAGCACTGTCGTTAGAAATGTGTATACTTCACAGGAAGGAGCAGGAATCCGATAAGAATATCTCTAACTAAGTTAAATCACGTGAATATTTATTAATCTACTTATTAAAAGGTGCTTAATTATAATGTCGCCGAGGCTTTGAATTATTGTCCTCAGTATAACTTCGTATTTCTCTAGTGTTCGTTAAATGTGAATTCAAATATTCAGGATGCAAAAATGCTGATAGATAATTTAGAATCTTGTGCTACACAGCCTGTGATTAAGACTGCCAAATTTTAAACTGGAGCTTGAGGAATTTGTGGAAGAACAAGTTCTAGAAGGGGTTTTTCATTCCAGAAAATGTTGATGTTTTAAAATTACAGAAGGTTATGATCACAAAGTATGTTTGGTTTTTCCTAAAAAATTAAGAAAAAGATTCCCAAAGTTCCAGTTTTATTTCTTAATAAGTTTTTGTAAGAATGTTACTTGTTCGATTCTGTGACTACGTGCTGGCTACGTGGGATTTAATGCTTGCATTCTGAAACTGATATTCTGTGGAAACTAAATATTAAGTTGATTTGCTTATAACATTCTTTTCAACTACTGCTTAGTTCGAAAGTAGGTAACAGTTATAATAAACAAATCAGTATTATTATTAGTCTATATACTTGCCACCTACTCGATAATTTATTAAGTGTAAACTGTTCCTGAATGTGTAAAATGTTTGCTGATGCTGCTTCCTCCCCGCTTTCCCCAAAATCCTAATCTTGTATTCGCACAGAAGAAATATTTCCGGCATCATCCTCATCACCGCTTGTTCTATCGACAGGTTGTTCTAACTTCTAACCAACGGTATAAACTGTAATATACACATTGGTACCTTATTGTTTTAAGTATTGCTTGTGAGAAATTTTCAGAGAAATTTGTAGAACTTTAGCCCATTCAGAAAATCTTGTATGGAAACTCCAAATATCCACAGATATATGTATATATATCAGTTTTAATGGATTTCTGCAGCTTTGTCACGGATGAGATACGAATGCGGAAATGAAAAACTTACTAGGTTTAGATTGATACACTAGAATCCTTGAAAGCTAGGAAACCCTCAAAACTATACTTAATTACAAATTGCATACATTACGTTTGTCGTGTACCTTTCACCTACTGTAACTGTGCTGTGTATGGATTCGCGTGTACCTAATAATTAATAATCAAATGAGTGTTCAATGTACCTTGTATTGATGCTATGTACTGTGGTGAGTAACTGAAGAGTGATCAATCTGTATAAAATTAGAAATTGTCTGCATGTTAAGTATTGTGGATAAAACTCGTGATGAAGACTGTGAGACAGGTGCTGTTTATTCTGTATTAGCATTTAAGTATAGGTTTTATTATTACTTTAGTAGTTCATGATGATATAGCCAAAGTTTGTGGTACCTGTGTTACTACCAACGGATTATGAATATATTATGGATGAATATGTAGGTATCGCCCCATACCAATTTAGATGCAGCTGACTGTATAAGTTATTAATAGTAAAGTGTTTTAAATCATTCTCTGATTGTAGTATTTAACTTTCTAACGCATATTAAGTCAACTAGATTGTATTTTTCAATGTAAGATGGATAAATAAGAAACACGCATATACTCCTTGTATATAAGCACAGACATTTAGTTAACATACATGATAATTGGATTAAATAGTAAAAATTCAATGTATTTATCGTTAAAATATAATCTATAGTACTTAATGATGAGTGTACGTATAAGTTTCAAGTTGATGTGTTGTTAATAAATGCGCATAATTGAGCGTGCATTATAATACATGAAAATACCTTTTGGGATCGGAAGTATTTGGAATTTATTCTAAAATGGCAAACTCACGGCACAATTTGACGGAGAAAGTGTATGCAGTGCTTCTTGTTACTGTCATTGTTCATCTTTTAGTGTCAATTTGACAAACTTTGTGTGGTAGGATGTGAGCCCGTTGTTTGCCTCTGTGATGTATATGGCGTCAACATAAGAATTGCAATGGAAATGGCATCAACATAGGGTTGACTATGTATATATGGCATCGACATGTTGCGGGACTACTAATGGAAAACCCTGCTTATACTAATCACGATGGAACCGATTTTTGTTTTTTGTCAAGAACTGGGGCAACAAGGAGAAATGTAGTAGCATAAATGGAGCACAGAGACAGATCACCTTGAACTGAACGAATTGTTGTCTGCAAGATGGTAATAAGCTTCGGACAGAACAATCAGTGGTATCTCTTCTCTAAGCTCAATATATCTGTCACTCCTTGAAGGAGAGAGCTGTTAAGTGTTCTCCTTCATTATTTTTACCCTGACATGTGTGAGATATCTGTAGACTTGCAAAATTGGTAGGAGAAAATGTCTCAAAAGCACACGCTCAATTTTACTGGATTCCAGATTAGGTATATGTACAAACTTGGGATGGAATGAAAAAGCACTTTCCGTCCGTTGTGAGCTGAGGTCTTGAATACACAGAGAATTCACGACATGGCCCAAGTAGAGAAGTCAAACTTAAATCATGCTTTACACCAATTTCCGTTTAAACAATTGCAAGATTGACAATCAATCGGTTTGTTTGAACTACAAATGATCTTTTAATGCGGAGAACTAATATCAGAGCTCATGGGACATTATATTGTTTAACAAATTTCGTAACCCATTCATTGTTGTTTTGCCTAAAAGTCTTTTATATTAGCAGTTGGATTACGATCGGGCTCATTTCCAAAACAGTTTGGATTGACATTTATACACCAAGACAGTTTTGGAGTTGAGAGCGTGACTGTGGGAGAAATAATTTCGTGAGGAATTTTTCATTTACTAGAGAAATCTCAGAAACTCGGTGGTGAGCAAGAGTATGATCGATTTGTATGTTACATTCCTAAGTGTAGTCCTTTGGCTTGGAGTTGGAGAAATGAGAAGCTGAGTATTATTTGGTACACAAGGACAGAGACCAGTAATCTTGAGAGAATTGGGAACTTAATCAGTGACAAATTGCATGGTTGTTGGGTTCTTGCGACTGTGTGACATGAGTTATGATCTTATGTGATGCTCCTAGATAGAATCCTTTGGAGCAAAATACACCCACACATCATAATATATATAATAAAGATTGCTACTATTCGCTATTACTGCATATTAGAAGATATTCTAAGGAAAAAAAGGGAATTAAATGTTCACTTAATAGGTTAAATTGCGTGGGATGGGAAAATTACAGTTTAAGTTAACATTAAGACAGCCTATATTGGGATTTGATGAGAAACTTGCAAGAGAGATTGTCAATGGAGTTCAGTTCTTCCTTTATGAACCGAGAAATACCTTCGTTAAGTCCCGAGTTAATGAGGAAGGATAAATTGGAATGACTTGGTTTGTGGTGAAACTGCTCAAGGTTCGTGTTTTGCTGTGTAATTTAGACAGAAACTGGTAAGCACAGAGACATTCTATCTAATAAACGGTACTGCTTCGAGGAAGGAATCCTTGAGACGACTCATGAAGCTGCTTTCTTCATAATTATCTATTCAAAAAGCATCCCTTTCTACAAAATTACGAGCTTTTGCATTCATGATAATTCTATGATAGTGCAAAGAACGGTTATCCGGCCAAATTACAAATGTCACATTTTATCTGTTTATTGTATACGATTTGGTTTTCAACTTATGAGATTATAAACACAAACACTCAACTATACGGAACAAAATTCACATTTAAAAAATTAGTACTTAAACGAATACATCGTACCATATAGCTAAACACAAGGGTTTTTGGAGATTGCATTGTGAAGGGGATTACAACATGAGTGTATACACCCTTATAAAGCGAGAATTCTTGCGTGAAACTAAATTAAAAATATATTCGGTGTTTACACGCCCTACACACAGTCAATAAGAGTCTTTTGTTTTTTTGACGTGACTCTAATGTTCATTTTAATATTTTTTTGATTTTTACTAATAGTAAGCCTGCTTCCAGTCACACAGCGTAAATTAAAAAAGGAAGACGTAGGAAGTCTTTTAATACACAGAACTATTTTATCCACGACTAATGCTGAGACTAATTAATAGTTGCGATATTATTATTGAATTAAATAGCACCACCGCATAATATAAATGTTTATGTACATTGTAATACACACAGCCAAACCGTAACTCGTAATTGCACTACAATCTTGTATTTCTACACTAACATGCCTTTGGCTGGCTTTGGTGACTCGAAGATATCTACCAAATGGAAGATTGCAAAAGTGAAAGTCAATGTACAACACATAATATGGAGTTGGATGGCTTGAATTGCACAGTTTAGCTTCACTTTAGCATAATATTTCTGAGTTAGTTAAACGAACAAGAAAAACTATTTTTTTCTACAAAGACTAGATAAGATCTGAACTAAAAAGTGATCGTGAATAGTGCATATTGGTAATAATTGCTAATCCTTTCTTATTACCATTTAAAATATTGAATAAAGTGAAATAATAAGTGCATAGATTATTCTTTAACACACCAATAAAAGTTGCATGATGCATATTGAATTTCATCACTTCAATGTCATTCACAATAGTAGCACACATCTAGGTTATATCCGTTATATCATTCTTGTACTTGATCATGTTCCTAAATTCGTACATTAATTCATCGTGTATTTAATTAAGATCGATTTTCTTCACTGAACCTTTCTTGAAGCAGATCGTGTACCTTAATTTAGTTTGGTACACATTTTTTTAAACGTTGGCACTAACTTATACTTGTGATATAAAATAAAACAACATCTATGATTTATGTATTATAGAGCAAGGAAACTAATAATCTTATAGAACGACTAGAAATACTTCTGGTTCTTCTGATTGTATGAGCTCAGCTCCTAAAGAGAGATAATGGTGAGTTTTAATGTAGATTACAAAGTTATGTACAACGTCGAAATTAACAATAGTAAACATTTCACTGAAAATCACCAGTTAAGTGGCAAGAGAGACAGCGATAGAAGACCATTCCTAAAATATACGTACTTACTCATGCTAGTTATCACTCTTATCACACGTATTCCATTCATGACACATGACTGACTGTAAATTGGCATTCAATAATTCAGTGTTCAAAAACAGGATTATCCTAACCTGAAGTTGACTAATGACAATCCGTTTGAATAACGAGTACCCCGACTTGCATAATTTTCCTTCAACATGCGTAAATCAAACTTAACTTTATAGGAAGTCGAATCCCGTTTTGTATGAACTTCAATAATCTTTTTTCTCATAATTTACATCGTTTTTCGGGAATGGAAAAGTATTCCCCGTATAGAATTACTGTAATCTGTTTCATAATACTTCGGAGATAATACTTGAATGCCTGAAAACGACAGGACAGTGTTTTTGGCATTATTAGTCAATAATAGTACATATATGGCCGTGAGGCCGTGACACAGCCGACAGAAGAATTCTTTTGGCAGATGACAAACAATTGTCAACTTTGGCAGGTTAGAATTTGCAAAGCTGATTCGACGTGTGAGAAGGGCATGGTTTTCAACACATTATAAGCTACCCAACGATTAGTCTAACGTAAGTTAGTATTATTAACACGACGATGTGTCCACTTTCAAAGATAAACTCAAAGAATGCCAGAAGTCAGCCTCGACTCGGGGACAGAAAAGCTAATTATCACACCCTTTAACAATTAAAAGCCTGCCAATTTTAGAATTACCATTATTTCGTGCTTCAGGAAATATACCCAGAATATAGAAGTACATTCCCGAAGTATTTAAAATCTTTCTAAATAGGAAATTGTGAAGTTTTCACCATTTTGTATATACTTTAAAAGTTAGGACTGACTACTTTTTGTACATACATATCGTGGATTTCTAAATGGTCTCAGAGGTGAAAGATTAACTAGGAAATGCCGATAGACTCGCTTTGGGTCTTCTTGGTGATATGCCCCGCCCACTAAGGCCCGTCATGGAAATACCACCACCTCCAGAGTCAGATCCCGAACTCATGACAGGATAACTTGTTGTTCTCTTAGCAGACCTGTTACACAAGGCGCATATATATGAAAATAAAATTAGTATTACTGGAGGCTGTTTAGGGACAACAAGTACCTTCGACGCCGAATAGCCAATGGTTGACCAGGAAGTCCGAAATAGCTGCGTGGAATAACCATCCTGGCATTACCATGAGCTGGTCTGGAACCTCCATGAGCCTGAAGTGCATTTAGATGAGCTGAGTACCCATCAGATAACACTGTAGCCAATACATGTTGTTTCTTCGATGCTTTCCCGACAATAAAAATTCTTTCCGGAGGAACTGACGCGCATGAATAAACACTTATGTCTTTGCTACTTCCATATGCTGCGTGAATGAGGAGTCTATGGTCCTGTAAAAATAAACAATTAGCTTAGCAATTGCGTCCACTAAATAAGTTAAAATGTTAGTTTGCAAATACCTGGACCAAAGATTTAAGATAATCCGCTTTATGGCCCAAGAAATCTGTTGACACACCATCGGCAAATGAAACTAGGCCGTGTGGAAAGTTGTGTTGAGCCAGCCATGAAACAACTTTGTGATGCTGCATATCTGGACGGCCAGTGACGTATATTATTAAGTAACCAAGTTCCTGCCAATGTCTGAAAATATCCGTTTAGACAATTCAGAATAGTCACGTAATTACATTAAAAAGACATCAAACCCACCTTACAACATCTACTGCACCAGCTCTAACACGTGGGTCTCGACCAGTGACAGATACACTCGCCGTAAATGAACCATCAATACTGAACACAACGCACTCAGTCTTGGGAGGAACCACAGCACAAAAGAAATCCACACTAGTATGATCTCCCCTGGTAAGGTTATATAAAAGTTTGTGAACTTTCGGAATTACAGATTCCTAACAAGCAAAGTAATACTACACAGACCTGACAACCATTTTGATAGGATAAATTCCATAGCTCATCGCCTTATCTTCTGTTATGGTGTAACATACTCGTCCATTTTTGTCAGTAACTTCAGTTGCCAGCTGACTCCATTCTCCCATGGGAGGATCTCTCATCACATAAATATCCACCTTTTCTCCTGTAAGGGCAACCATATCCAGAGGCCCGTACATGAATCTAGCTCTAAGAACTTGAGAATATCCTTCTGCAACTATTACGTCATTGGCTCTGTGATTTGCAGCTACATTCTGTAATAAGCAAAATCGAAATATTAGTGAGACTAGTTAACTCAGTGTCAGTGGTTAGCCCACACAACTTGCTTGGCAATGGATTTTACCTTTAACTTAACGGAAGTTCTTTTCTTAATCCATTTTTCTCTCGGTTGATTAGGGGTAAAAACTCGTACGTCTTTGTCGTCGTGATGCAAGTGGGAACTAGAATCTTGAAATCCAATCTAGCAAATATTTTTAACAACCAATCAATTCTGTGCACAACTAATCATAACTGCAATCATAACTGTTAGTCAGTACAACGGGGGTAGCTGAAAATTTTAAAGAACATACCTGTCGAAGAATAAATGCAATGGCATCCGTAGACTCCCAATAACTGGCATGGAATAAATGAGGAAGAGAATGCAGTGGAAATGATGCAAGAGCCTCCGGGCAGTATAAAGCGTAATCAATTCGTTTGTTGCCCCACCATTTCTGGGATACTACATTCATAAAACTTGAAAGACATTGCTCTGTTTGTGTCCTAGTAATATTCGTGCTTACGTTCATTAATGCTTTGCAAAGATAAAGCATCATTTAATCCAGACATTCCACTTTGAATGCTAATATCTGATAATCTTCGCGCACAGTTTGGATTTAGAGTGCTTAATCCAGTTCCGGTGTCCGAAAACAAATGTGGATTGCACTGGATACTTTCAACTGAAAATTATACATTATTGAATACACTTAAAATTCGAAATATCACGTTCGAATGGTGAAATTATGTTTGTTGCTTGTCTTACGTAAATGATAGGGCATTCCATCTCCTAATGGATATTTAGTGTACCTTGCAACATTAACAGGAGGAATGGAGGAAAATCGAGCCGAGACCAATGGCTCTAATCTGGCAGCAAGAGGATCCGTTGCATGAAACAGATTGTAAGCCTGCTGACAGGGTCTGGGCCATGGTACTGCAAAACATCCACAAGAATCCAATTTAACAAAAAATCCTAACAAAGCAAATGTATTAAAACGAAACAAAGATATAATAAAAGCCTCAATTACAATATCTGTCACCAGATTGTATTTTTCTATTAGCCAAGACATATCCCAAAGGACTGCCGAACATAAAAAAGTCCGATGCTTCAAAATCTAGTTTTACGTTCCCGGAATCACTGGCTGATGAAGAAGAGCGACGTCTAGCAGTACTGGACGGACAGGTGCAAGCATGAAGATGGTCGGGATCCACCCCGTGGCCTATTCAGAATTGGCGATGAATTACGTATGTCCTTCGCACTTAGCTTCAATTAGTACTAGGATTTGCTTACCTGTAGTACTTGGACTAGGAGGTACTTCATCATCATTTGCATACTGCCCAGAGCAAGAATATTTTGTTAATGCATCGTAGCCTAAAATAGATCCCATCGCATCCCCTATAAATACTATTTGTCCATTAAACCCCTGGCCTTCCTCAGATTTTAAAAAGTCATGGTAGACTTGGTTAGCAGCAGAAACTGTCTTCACAACTGCGTCAGCATATTCCATTTGAGAAGTAGATATCAAAGGAATTGCTCCTATGGGCACAGATTCGTGCGTCATTTGAGGGCTATCTCCAGTTCCATACATGTCAAAGCTGTATGGACTCAAGCTAAAGCAACCACAGCACTGGTATTAACTTTATCATTTCCTTTTGAAATGTGTCTAATCGATTCAATGTTACCTTGATAGTATTCCCAACGCATCAGTACATATTGACGGACATGGAACCAACTTAATTCCCACATGCCCCATCATAGACGGGTAATGTTGTCTTATCACAGATTCAAATGCACCTCTGAAAGTAGTAACATCGGATTTTTTAGCTGGAAGATCTACAGTGGCATCCAATGCACTTCCAGCGTGCAGGACTAAGCAAAGTACAGTTGTACTGCACGAGGTCGATGCTGACGAATCCAGGCCTCTTGTTATAGTAGGAGAACCTGGCAATGACGCCTCAATACTTCCCCTACTAACTAAATTCTTTTGTACTCGCTCCCTTTCGGTTGTCACTCGTTGAAGGAATGGTTGGCTAAAGATACTGTCATCTGTAAAGGAAACATCGTAAGACGTGTGTTCAATTTTATTTAAATGAAAATGCACATACCTTTTTTGGCTTCAGTGCGAAGTGCTGTTTCGTCACTCTGTGGGACTAAATCCATAGAGCTCCACTTTGTTAATGAAACTGCATCATCATTATCTGCAATATCGGATTTAATTTTAAAATTGCTAAAATATTAAGCTAAACTATTACGATCAAAGATTTAATAGTCAAAATTTTTGCCTGTTAGCGTCTTTAATTTTCATTCAAATGTGCAAAAGATCAATACCTAAGCAGTCGAAGAACTCATCATCACTTCCTTCTTCGTCTTCACTGTCTTTTTTCATCAAACCTTCCATTTTCCACGGTCCCATAAGCTCAAAACTTTTATTTGACTTTGATCCTGGAGAATTTAAGTTAGTGGTACTCTTCGTTAAGATCACATTAGGGCCCATTCTCTCTTTTTGAGACACGTTTTGAACGTCACTTTTAGAATCACTTAAGTCGCTTATTTTAACTTTAACTGGCGTAGGGTTGGAAAACTGTGTAGGTTCATCACAACTACTGCTGCTGCTACTTTTATTCTCTTTGACACTAGCTTTCACAGGTTTCTGAGATGTCCAGTCAGCACTGTGAATAGAAGCCTTATCGTCGGATTTGTTGGAAGCATACGATTGAGTGTCAGCGCCCGTGTCTTTTGCAGTTCCATCATCTTCATCGTCGTCGTCGTCTCCTTCATCGTCTTCACCCTGAGCCATTTTTTTCCTCAAAGCTTCTTGAGTTTGTCGTTCGATTTCTCGAATGTCACTCATACTAAGTCCATACCACTCATCTTGCCAAGCCCAAGCCTGCCTATGAGCTCGTAGCATAGTTTTACGCAATGCTGCATCAAATTTGAAAATTTTAAATAGCCATTTTGTTTAGATTTTAAGAGAAATTAGCAAAACCATTACCTATGTCGTGAATGAACTTTTCTATTTTGCTTTGCATTCCCCAGTAGTGAAATTCTACCCTACAAAGCTTGTAAGCACACATTATTGCTTTTCCGTTTTGAAGCGGCATTGGTTTACCCTGCAAGAAAACATAACTCATTAGTGAGGATGTACAGAAACAGTACTTGCAATGGCACAATGGCGCATATTATGCAAATTATATTACCTTGCATTCTGCCCAATAATCATCAACCCAGTTTTCAGTTAATGGGCCTCGCCTTGTCTTTTGAGACGAATATACTCTAGGGTCTTCATCTCTAAGATAATCAGCACCATGCAGTTGATCTTTAACGACATCGATCAAGTCTAGATTCGGGAATTAAGTCATTTTTCATAACTGCAATCATGGATTTGTAGATAGTCTTATTTGTAATTACTAACCAACTACTCTGTTTCTGAGATCAGATCCTGATAACCTGAATACATTCTCTTGATGACCAGCATCAGCACAGTAGTAGGTTTCGATTTCTAGGGAGAATCTTTGAACGAACGGGCAAGTGTAGCGAGTTTTTGTGTATGGATACGCGTTCCAAGCTTCTTCTTCTACAGTCAATGCTGACTTGGGAAGCAAACTTTTAAACCATCCAGGTAAATGGCTTCCTACGTGATAAATTTTTTTGGTGTACTGCCCATTTCCTCCAGGGCCATCTTCATATGGCTCGTTGACGATTATTTCTACCCCGCTTCCAGCCCCTTTTGACTCTTCTCGACTTTTTTTCTGCAAGTAGAAGAAACAACGGTAAGAATAGTATGCTAGCTTAATACTAATTCGATTATATCTGAAATATTCTCACGGCTATCATGTAAAGCTGAGCAATACGATACTCCTCCACAGTGAGAGGGAGTGGAATACGGTACTCTTTGGTCAGCATCGTGATTACGTATACTAAATCGCTTTTCGTCTTGCTTGATTTTGTCTGTCCAGTTCTTTACGCAAGTCTGGTTTTCTTCAAATATTGCATTGGTTCCGACGATGAATAAACAATTGTAGTGCTAATGATGTAATCTCTCCAGTCCATATTTACTGATTTCTCAGCTAAGAATACTTGATTATTACATTCCTCGAGGTGCCTGCAAGAATTAAAGAAATAAGTAATCAATAAGGTATACGTACACCCTTGAGAACTAAACATTTAACTAGTTTTAGCTTCTGGATAAAGAAACTATGTTATGTTATAATTTTAAGTAATGTCCGGTATCACAATACCTGCCTGTCTGAGGCAACGATCGGGTGCAGAATGCCAATTAGTAAGAATTAGCTTACACTTCTTCGATTGAGTTCTCTTGTCTTATGCACACGATGCAGTCCATGGCCATGGCCAATGGTTGGTACTTCACATTTCACAATATTCCAGAAATACCTTCCTAATATATACCTGGCGTATTTAATACAGCATTAAAGCATGAGTAAGTGAGCAGTGTGGGTATATTATGCTTGCTTTTTATATTTAAGTGAAATAAACCCTACAGCCTGTGAGACTTTTTTATTGTGTAATTATGTACTATACACGAGAACACTATTAAAATCTATTTTCAATGACGTACTAATGAAGTCCATGGTATATATCCTTACACAGTTTATGTGAGCGTGCTTATATCTTGAAATAAACTTTTCTTCATTTAAAATTATTAGTCACTAATAGTCAGCAGTTCTCGTGTTAGGAAAAAGGACACCTGTTACAGGTGCCATGAAACCTGTTAAAATTAGTGATTAAAACTTAAAAATTGCGTATGCGTAAGTTATAAAAGGTTAATTTGAGCCGTTGTAACTTGTTTGATCTATATTAATAACAAAATCATCACTAATTTCACTTTATGTGACTATTTTACAACAAAAATTTACTAGAAGGTCTACAAAATATGGTTTGTCTCTAATGTTTGTACAGAGAAGGTGACAAGGAAAGCTAAGAATAGAATTGTTGATGTCGATACTATTGCTGGTAATGAATATATTAATCCTGTAGATTCTGTATTATATATAAGACGACTGGTTGAATAGGAAAAGTTTCAATTGTCGTTTAAAAAGGGTTTGTACTTTTTGAGATATGTATAAGAATGCGAGTGATGAAAGGAGGTTGGTTTCTAGACTGACTGATGCAATCTATTCTGAATACGGGTATTTTTATAATTGCTAAAATATGATCTTTAGGAAAGGTCAAAGGTGCTCATGGACTTAAAATCTGAAATATACATTTCACGGGACTGGAAACCCGAAGGAATTTTAAACGACAAAGACATGCGCCCATAGATTTTCATCAGGTAGTATTTCGGTATCACCTCCTGACAAAGTAAGCTTTACGAACACAATATTATAACTATCAGCGGTATAACCCGATTCGGCTCCATACCGACTTTCACCTAAGGAACTCGTGCCAAGTCGATCGCTGGAATGCGAGAGCATTTTCCGATCCGTAACTTTTCATATCTACGTTTCCCCAAATGTTACGATTGCGAAGAGAAAGCATATTATACTCTAAACCAAGTGCCACTTTACTTTAATTAATTGTCTAATGTGACAAGCAAACGTGGAAGAAAGGGAGTGCTTCAAACTCTTTCTTAATATCTGTTTGTAAGAAAGGCCACTATTGTTGGTTCATCAGTTTTTTTTGTAATCAAATATGACACAGCCAACTTATAATGAGCACCTTGTGATATCAACAACTGGGCTTATTGCTCATTATTATGATTGATATGCAAGATATAAGTAAGCTTACTGAGATACAAGAGAATTATATCGGGTAAAGTAATGCAAGACAGAGACAAGCTTTCTTGTCTTACATATGCGTCGTACGGTTCTAGCTTTCTAATAGTACAATTGTGTACATATACCATTAGAGAAAGGTGTTCATGAATCTAGCCATTCTGACGGCCTATATTTGTATCATCATTTTCGGATCGAAGGAATCGTGCATCACCCGAGGTTATTTTTGCAAAATGTAGTGCAAGCGATTAACTATGCAATGAAAGAAAAATCTCGGGTGATACACGATTTTAAAACGAGATAAAAAATCGAAACCGGAGGGTGTTTTTTGGGTGCAAATGGTCAGATTTTCTCTTCAAATCGCAGTTCAGCACAGTTTCTATGTTGACATTGTTACAGGGTGTTCGTCAATTTTTACAGGGTGATTCGCATATAGCAGAACAACCTCAGTTTTCTGCAAGTTTTAATTTAATTTTTAAAATAATTTTGATTTTAATTTTTTCTTTTTTGTGAATTTTGTCATTTAAGTAAAATGCACATTTTTGAACACATTAAAAATGGCCCCCTGGAAAAAATGATACTTGTATTTAACATTGGCTGGAAACTTCAATTTACGGGGGACACCCTGTAGTGACAATTGTTTGTTTCCATACAAGTTTCTGTTGGAAACTCATGACATCATTGTTACTTCAAAGCATCGAAGCTATCTCAGGCCGAGAGAATGCCCTTAATCCATGAACTCCTTTACGAACTAAATGGCCTAAGCCTGCAAAAGAATGGAACAAAAACCTTAAGTTATAAACGCCGAACTGACTGACTAAACAGTTGAGAGCTAGTGCTAAGTTTATCCATGTTATTTCTACTGCAATTTCAAAATAAATAATTGATGCTAGCGTAATTTTCATAAAACTCACATTACCTCAAAGAAAGACGAGTGTTGTGGACTTATCGGGTTATATATCTTATACTCTCATTACAACAAATTTTGCTAGTCACCAGTCCTCACTCGACTGTCATCTCAGATCTCGAGTTCCAGTTTCAGTTTCTCTTTGAAATCTCTGTTTCCGTGTTTCGTTTAAGTTCAGAATAAGAAACAGACGCAAACAGAATCACGAAAAATTATCCGGAAGGAGCAATAGTACAAACGAGGTTAGTACAGTGAACCATGAAAAGATAATTGTTGCCGATACATACAAAAAGGATGCAAATGAAAACCACACCAACACATTCAAAAGATCGATAGACACAAAAGTTCCTTGCCAGGTGTGTACGGAGACAGAGAGAGACTAGTTTTACCTCGATTAAGTTTTATGTCATTATGGGAATAAATACGTATACGATCGACCGAACTAGCATATATAGTCAGTTCCGATAGTTTATATTTACGACAGGCTCTTGTTAATAGACCCACACCAAAGGTGACACAATCTGACTGCTCATCGGAAACCGACGAACATTTTATACAGGTTTCTTTCACCTATTAACAGAATAATGGAGTTTATTTATGATCAACTTAGCAAAATATTAACTCGAAGACTACAAAACTCTCCTGCTGTGCCATTTATTACGATGTTAGTGCTTTAGCGATACTTTGTTGGCAGAGTGTGGCGTGTATTTTATAGATCTATTTGATTATTTCATACTCTGATCTCAAACACATAGCGATATTTGTATCTTGACTAAAAGGTTTCCTAATTGGCAATAATTCAGAGACGATCGGCTGAGAGAACGCAGAACAGAAATTCTGAGGAGGACACAATGCACAAATACGCAAACCAACACACACAGCTCTTTCTCACTGCTATCAGTAAATAGCGACAACTACAGAAGTATTTGGAAAGGAGAAATAGTGAAACTAAAAATCATGAGAGGATCTACTGTACTTCTGTGTAAGGCTTCTGTGATCTAATTTTGGGATTAACAACTCTGCAAGAGCATACATATAATATTACATATACATGCATACATGCAAAGACACATCATATATAGAGGTAAGTACACCTCAACCACACAAATAAGCATACACCACTGCTACTACTTCTTGTCCATGACATTTATAAAATACAGAGAGAGAGAGAGAGAGAGAGTATTTCAAGTGAATGCCAGAACAAGCAAGTTTCATGGAAATTCCTTTAGATGTGGAAATCTTGTCATATATGTGTGTGTGTCTAACATTATTACTCTATTCGATATATATTGGACACCTTATATTCTATATTGCATCAACTTTCGGAAATAATACGACATATGCACTATAATAATTCCACTATTACGTACGTAAATACATATTTTATCCTACACTACAATAGCACATTATTATTGCTTGTGACCGAATGTATATATGGGAGAAATGGCATGGTGGTAGCATTTTCATGAATGCACAATCAACCCGAACTTTCGGTGCCAATTTCCCCGACATTTACCATTTCCCACACACAGGGCTTTGCTGTGATGCTGTAGTCTTATTTCCTGGACTACTTTTGCTTTTATCATCACTGTTGTTATCAGACTGCTGTAAAACACTTTGTCTTTTGGTTCATGTTGTGCAATATTTCTCACACAATACAATTCACATGAGAATCGATCGATGAAATTATTACATACCACACATCAACCTTAAGTAAACTACATGATACATATGTATTGGTTTTTTAATTTAGAACCCGAATCCTAAGATAATATAAGTACAAACTTTTCTATTTAAAAAAAAAATCACCACATGCTTACCAGGAATACGAGCAGTTCCAATTCCAACGACGCTAATACTCCGTAATAATGGAACAGAAGAAGAAGAAGAAGAAGAAGAAGACTTGATGAAATAAAAAACACTTGTAGAGAACATGTTGACGACTACATAGAGAATGATGTACTGCTGCAATACACATGGAGAGAATGAAAACAATAATATTGTTAATTGTCTGGTGGTAGTTTTGAGGAGGGAAGACTACTATACAACACTTTCTTGCACTTTCTTCTTGGAGATTCTGGCTATGTTGTTGTTGTTAAAAGTGTATCATCATCATCCTCAAGGGAATTCCACCTGGACAAGAGTCAGTCAGTCGTGGTGGTGGTGGTGGTCGTGTCAGAGGAAGGGAACAATATATTAAGGGAGGAGTAGTATAGTAGTCTTTTAGTTAGTAGTGTGGAAGAAGGCAGGCAGCCTTGAACTTTGACATTTATTGACTCGAGCAGGAAAGCTCCACAGGAAAAGTCCTCCGACCAACTCAAACTACACTACAACAGTCTCTCATCAAATGTGAATGTGGTCGTGAGAGAGAGAGAGAGAGTGACGATGATCATTCGGAGAAGAAGAAGAAGAAGAGTTTGTGTGGAAAATCCCGTTTTTTACCAACTCCACGTGGGTCAGCACCGTACGATGAATTTATATGAATTGGCCAACCAAGACAGATATTAAGATCTTAACAAGAAGGTCTTTAAAGTAATAATAATAATGAGAATGAGTCCCTTAACGTAGGATTTAATAATTTTAGTTGGGAAAATTCTGAGCACCTTCTTCGTGTAGTAGTATTTACAATTGGAATTCCAATTTGGAAACAACTTGTTCTTTTTACTAGTACTACTATATTGAGCATGGGTTGCTGGCAGTTGCTGCGTTGACTGGTGTTTACATTCCCTTGCACGGAGGATGAGCGAGTGGCATTGGTTTTTGTTTACGTCATTCGTGTCTCAGCTGTTGTGGAATAAGAACGAGAGTAGTGCATGATGAGTTAATGCTCTGCGTAATATTATTATGATTATTGAGAGACAATATTATATGCTCCCATCTCTTAAGGAATTAGAAAACAAGCAAAGTAAGCTGGTTCCAATGTGAACACATATTTAACTAACCTATGACCTTTGTCTACTCTTTATGGTCATTAAAGTGCACATTATGTCTTTCATACATCTTATACTCTCTTATCTCTCCGCTACATGCTGCACTAGTTTAATTTTAGTTAAACGATGAATTGAAAAAGAACGATAGTATTACAACAAGTAATAATACATTTAAATTATGTGTATGGCAAGTCTCGCAAGTCTCAAGTCACATATAGCATTGCTAAATAGGGCGGAGTTGGACTTGGATAAGTTTGGAACACAAAGTAATTTAGAAATGGGTTTGAGGGAAAAGTGTGTCTGGAGTGAAAGGGGATACGCGAGCATCTATGTGGGAACCTGGAAATAATATTCCTGAGTCTGTGAAAGTCTACTGGACAAAACTCCTCTAGAGGTTCCCCACTTCCTCTCTTCGGGCTTACGGAATGGAGTGAAAGAGGCGAATATTGTATTATAAATGTATAAAATGTCCAAGCGGTTTTTTTATTTAATGGAAGGAATTAAAGAATTTGCTGTTTTAGCAATGCTGCATGAGTTAGGCTTGAGTAGAAATAATGCATGCCATGCCATTTCGCATGAAACTCTGCAGCATGGGAGTTTTTGCTCTAATGAGGAAATTTGATTGAATAAATTCAACTAGTGAAGAGTTATTGGTTCTTTTAATAAGTTAAAAGTTTGTTTCTATCAATCAACTCCACACACAGACATCATTTCATATTCATAGTTATTATATGCCATCTGGAAATGAGAAACACTTCTATATACGCGAGAATGTAATAATAACCTTGTGTTTTAGTTTATTCATTTGTATATGTGGTGCTCCTCCATGGGCGATCTACTTTACGAAGCAATTTTGTGTGCTGGCGAACAACGATAAACACATATTGTGCAAAATTGCTTGGATTAATGAAGGACACTTTTAAAATTAAACACCCTACTTGAGTTATTTATAAGGCTGTAAAAGGTTGTACTAATCTCATGTTCAATTCAGCAAAGTCACATTTTGTCATGTAAGTATTTGTATTCTGCGTACATTGCAGGTTCTGTATATATGTTTGTCAGTGTGTGGATGCCAGCTATTATGGTGCATGGAGTTCATATGTATAGGTTGTATTTTTGATGATAATTTATAGAGTCGATGTCCAGGTTAGAAGTTATTAATAAATGGAAACTTTTCGTAATAACTATTCTGGGGTTTTTATAAATGCTGACTGTTTTAGTCGTTCACATTTCATTTTGATACTTTGACCAGTGTAGTAGATTTAGATTCATATGGTCAAGACTGACTACATACTGACCATGGGTTGAATTCAGGGTTCATTACCATTTATGTTGTCTCAGGGTTCTTCCAATAAGGCACCCCAACAACTAATTTGAGTAAGATAACCATCTATCCTTTAAGATTTCAAAGGATATCCCAGTGTTAGATGGTTAAGGTTTTATTTTTTGCTTTGCATGCATTTAAATTGAAAAATTTTGTTTAACAGATTAACACGAATGTGTTTTATTACTTTAATTATTGCTCTTAATTACAATTGTACGTGTGCTAAATTCATGTTAAAACAGAATGATACTACTATTTATGTTGTGATATTTTAAATCAAACTGATATGCAAATAAAATAATACCTTATACTATAATGGGTTTTTACCAAGTATCCGTTATCGTGCGAGTACATGCATTTCTTGACAGACAGTAAATCTTTTATTGGAGTAGTACGAAGATGTCTTACAGGATGACAAACAATTTTAAGTTCAGGGCTGGGAAATAAATCATGAATACGAAGTAAATAATACTCGATAGCAAAAGAAAACCGTAACATGCAGCAAATGCATTTCTTAGTTCTTGTTCGTAAGAAGAAGCGTTTCGTATTCCAGATTAGATTTCATACATGAACATTCTGAACCACTGTAGAAACAGGACATATGAGGTCTTATAGAGTTTAAAACACATAGCCGATAGTATTATTATGAATATATATATATATACAAGGAAGAAGGAGGTGAAGAATCTTCACTAGATTTCCTTTTTTATACAGCAGCAGACCTCCACATGACTAATATGCTTGAACCCTCTGTCT
>Ga0194135_10000674_pt1 | contig 20098 bp, 10 predicted proteins | sample LitLau_LLRF_2013_FD_134024 | JGI IMG/M metagenome (GOLD analysis project Ga0194135, IMG submission 134024) | Freshwater sediment microbial communities in response to fracking from North America - Little Laurel Run_MetaG_LLRF_2013 (version 2) | ecosystem: Environmental > Aquatic > Freshwater >...
ATTTGCTTGTATGTAATAATTCTTCTGACATTCAACACTATATTATTATTGCACAGTGAAACTGACTATGAGTGAGTAGTGGCATATGAGCAATGTATGATTTCGAATGATGTGTTCTCTATGTAGTAGTATAGTAGGAGTCGTTAAACTCAGAACTTCTCAAAGTGGATGAAAGATCGAATGATGATGGGTGAATTGTGAATTGTCAGTGTGATAAATGCCTCGGATAGAAAATTGAGGAGGGGAAAGTGTTATTTTGTGACACTCAAATGTACAACCCTGCTGCTGGACACACGACCACATTCACAGGATATCTCACTTAACCTTATACACTATGCTTTCCATCTTTGTCATCGCTCTATATTTTGTACAATACATAATACATAATATATATTTATAGCAATAATTATAGTACACAACTTAGGATCTCTGTAAGGAAGGATTAGGTGTAAATTGTTTGATTTTTTATGCACCCAACAGTGTTTTATCTAAGGTTTGTTACAGTTCCAGGAAGAGAGGCAAAAAATGATTATAAACATAACGAAACACTCGTGGAAAAAATAATGACACGGAAGTCGGAAATGAAGAAGAGGGTCGCTTTGACGTGAAACATGACCCAAGTCGTCTCATCCTCGGTTTGATCATCATTCAGAAAAAGGGGCCAAGAGCGACGTTATCAAAATACTGTCAAGTCCAACAATGCTTATTACTCTTGATAGATGGATTATTGTACGATCACGATGACCCTTCCGCCTCCTTGCATCTCCCTGTGCATTGTTAAAGGAAGAATTTCCCGCAAATGATACGAGGTTTTGGTTCCTCGAGGAAAGGCCACAAGAGTTTTGAAGATGCAAGAGTAATTTTGAATTTCCAGACAGTCTTGCTATGAGGGGAAAGGTCTGTTCCACTAAACATCTAACTTTCGAAGATTAAAAGGGCAAATCTTCTTGACATGGAGATGATGCTACATATGCGATGCCTTGACTCTTCTTCTATTCACAGAGTATATTTATATATAGTGTAGACCATTTCTGTGTAATATGAGTGGGAGCCCCTACATACTCTCTTTATATATGATGGAAAGCCTGGAGAAATAGGGCACTGAAAGTGGTTGAGAAATGAGCTGAATGTATACGGCAATAAATCAAGAATATTTGAAAACCGGAACTCAAAAAGCCTTCATGTTCCTGTTGGATTTTTCTCCGTATCCTCTAGACGATTAGACTTGGTAAAATATGGTGAAAAGACGCAAAATAGGAAAGGAGAAAAGGACGCCATGAAGCAGCATGGACTGTAGGAGTAGGCAACCTTAGCGAGGAGGCTCTTCAGCCTCACTCGCCTCTTGAGATGAGTTTGCTTGTACAAGGAGAGACGCTTTTGTGCAATATATACTGACAGCATCCGAAACACTACAAAAGTAAGAAGAATTAGTAGTGTATCTATTATACAATATAAGCTTGGGAAGGAGACGGGAAAATAGAGATCACCGGCGTGTGTTCAGCTTGAGTCGGCAAGCAGAATAGTAGCACAAGGGAAAATAGGAGAAGAAAGTGAAAGCTCTGAGATAATGATAGAAAGGAGTAATTCACAGGATACTAATTGAAGTTAATCGATTTTTGCTACTACGTAAAAGCTAACGACATGATTTCATGACAAATCAAGCTAGTTTCTTTGGTTAAGGGTTGGTGGAAACGCAACCACACTCTCTATGGGCTCCTTGAATACAGAATTAAAAGACGGAAGAAATGGTTCAAGGAACACAAGCAAAGATGCAGTCACACAATGCCTTCTCGGTTGAAAGAAGAGAGTAAGACAGATTAGAGGGAGAAAGTTCTTTCCCTTGTACTTTTGATTACACTTGTCTCCTTACATAAATGTGGATTGCATTCAAGTTTCAACTCCTTTCCCTCTCTGAATGGTAATCTTCAATATATTTGGGCGAGCCGAGTGTGAAGATTGTGAAATGCCCCTCGGTACGTTTTACAAACTATTTTACAGCAGAGCCTGCTTACAAACATGCTTTCATTTTTCAAAAATCCATACTTAGGTTACTTAGGTAAGTTCTTTTCTTAAGGCAGTAATACAATGTGCTTGTCTTGTGTTTGTAGTGAATGGAAATTACACAACAAACATCAAATTTGCATCATCAACACTATCAACAGCAATAGCAATATAAAAGTAGCACTTTTTTTTATTGTGTTTTCACTCTAATAAATTACTTAATCTCAACAAAACGTGTCCAATTATTATTGCTACTTGGTCTCAGCATTTTTGTATGAATGAATGATTAAAAGTCATTTTGTGGTGTGGCAGTTAATTCAGGTTGTTGTTGCTTAATGACACATTTTTCTTTGGTTGACGAGTCTGCCTTCTCACATTTGAGTCCATTAGTTCATCACACAACATGGTCATCACTATTATTGCTGTGAGAGTCGTAAAAAAACGTGCGGTGCTCTACAAACTTCAACAACACCCACAACAACCGACAACCTCTCGCTGCGTTTGAGTTTCATACAAATACGAATATTGCGAGAGGAAAAATTTGATTTTATCACGCGAAAAATGACAGGTTTGTTGTAGCTTGGCCAGCCCAGCCCATGCCTTGAAATGAGTCCAGCTTTGCACACAAAAGTCCTCCTCTCCAGCTCTCTCTGTATTCATCTCGTATAGCTAAGTTTTGACCTCTGCTCAACCATATACACATAGGAAGGAAAGATTTGAATGTTCTTCAAGTTTAATCCTTTGCTGACGATATTCTTGAAGAAGGAAATATTTCTCTGGTCAGTAATTCCCATCGTATAAATAAGCGAGGCATTCGTTTGTAAAGAACAGGGGAACAGGCTGGAGAAATCATTTGCAGACATTCGCACTCTGAGCTAAGAAAGCGACGCGTCGATTTGGTTCTGTTCTGTAGAGAGGAATGTCTTGAATTCTCAAGGAGTACGAAACAATGCTCCGTGAGCCCATTAGGGAAGAACAGTTATTTATTTGCACGAAGGAAACAAATGTAGAGTCCTTTCTTCTGGTGAAGGTTTCGATTCATCATCAAAAATGTTGGTCGCTTGCTGGGTTGGGTCGCCTCTCCCCATGGGGTTCCGTTCCAAAGGTTCATTTATGCCCGTGCAACCCATGAACATTAATCATGCGAAAAATAAATATTATTCATTATTATTCTCTATTTACTCTACGAATTTTAACTCGTCTCATGTTGCTGCATGTAATATATATACACACACTTCTCAAGAAACTAACAAGAAACTTTCAATTATGAGGCGCACTGTGATAAATCAGATACAAGAAGAAGGACAAGAGCGACGTTGTAAGAACTTTGAGTGTATATATTTCTGTTCAACTTTCCCAGAATATTCTCATCATTAATAGTAAAGTTCAAGAGTATTTTAATAATGTGTTGTGATTTATTTCTTTCCTTATTAATGCTCTTTCAGATGTATGGAAATTATTAAAGAGCAGTACACTACACTACAATAATAATGTACCTGCAAATTTTGCAATATCTCTCACTCTTTCTCTGATTCATCATTCTACAAAGAAAGTGTACTTGAGACACATATGAGAAGTCTCCACGTATGGCATTTTTGTAACACGTTTACATTTGAAATACAAAACTGGAGCTGGAAATAAATGCATGTTTAGTACTAAGAATGTATTAGATTTCACACACAAGTTGATGCATATCAATATATCATTAATTTCACACACACGTCTGAGAAAGATAAATAATGATGACAGAAGAGACTGAATCGTCGTGCCGAGTCATCGTTTGATTATTGAAAAAATGAAATTGACATGTGATCAGGAGAAAAAAGAGTACGCGAAGAAGTGGATTAAGCTTATGCAGACGAAGTCTTAAATTCAGTCAGCCTCTCTCTCTCTCTCTCTCTCTCTCTCTCTCTGTGGAATAAGGATGAAATTTGACTTTCAAATTGTTCATTTCCTTCACTCTTTTTTCCTTACAGTGTCATCTTTCCTTTTATTACTGTGCTGGTGACTGACGACAAGGGAATGATGACGGTCGACTACCATACTTGCTATACTTGCGCTGCTCCTACATTAATCTGCTGAATTGGCATTTTGATAAAGAAAAGAATGTGAATATTGACGAGGTGAAAGAAGTCGTTCCTTCTTCTCTCGGCTCTCCGTAGGAGGTGTCCGTTTTTCCTTACCCTTCGTCATCCCACTACTACCTATCTATATCTATATCTTCTACCATGAGATGATCTCTTTAACAATGTCAGAAGCCAGGTTATAGAGGTAGTAGCAATGTGTACACAGTACTACACAGCTACTGTGTCACATTCTACGAGACATCAAATTATTCAAATTCGACCCACACACTGACACACACACACACACACATCATTCCGAATTCCATTCGATTTTTTCACACAATCTTCCTACATAGTAGTAGTTTTATTATTCCAGGTCATCATCATCATCATCAGTCAGAACGAACAATGGCAATGTAATCCAAATTCCTGGAACGACTGACTTGTCTTGTCAACATTGAGGACAGCTCTCATTTGTTTTCATTATTAGAGAAAACTGAACGAGTTTATATTGGTTCACGATTAATAATAACAAGTGAGCATTCCATGCAGGAATATATTTACGGACGCTTCAGATAATCTATATCTATATAAGGTTAAACTTGAACTTTTAAAATGGAATTCCCTGTTAATTGTAAGTTGTTGAATTCTCACAGGTAGCAACTTTTGATTATTCAGTACCAGATCTATCCGAATTCTTACTTCGCACTCATGAGATGCATTTGAGATTCAGGTAAGCTTATTTTAGCTACAGATACCAATAAAATCAGGAATTTACGAATCGAAATCGAATCATCCACGCAGCTTCCCGTCGTGTTTTGTGGCATTGGTTTTCTTCATGACTGCTTTCTGATTTTGATTGACAACTTGTGAATTGCTCTGTAATGACACGAAGTGAGATAGAATCAGGAAAGAAGTTCACTTGCATCTTATCCATGCAGCCCAAAGCCCATAAATCGTTTCAACGATATGGATGTGTATAATGATGATGATGATGCTGCTGCCTGGACTTCTGGAAACTCCGCCTGTATGTTTAAGAGTGAGAGATGCGAACACCTACAATTAAAGACCTCCAACCGATCTCATCCCATGATGTCATATCCATTTAAGAACAAGTACTCCAACTCCATGTTGGCTTATCTCAACGAGGTATCTCATTCCTCGCCTTGTTTCTTTGTGTCTATTAGTTAACATGTACATTGTCTGTGAGTTGAACGAGTTCTGTTTCACTTCACATAATTTATGGCTATCTTAACCCACGAGCATCTCCAATTAATAAGTAGTAAATATCCCAGTAAGAGTAAATGAATGTGCTGTGTAACAGCGAGTAGGATATTATGCAATATTATTCCAAGTGTGACTTTTCAAATCGAATCAGCGGATCTACAGCCCACTAGTTGTGTTAAACAACATTATTTGAGGGTGAACTCTTTCTTAAAGCAGATCTACCCGAGTTCGGGTATTACACTAGAGATGACGTGAACAAGTCTTCTTGGCAAGCTACGCTGCCTCAAATACAAAATTATCATCTCTCTTGGTCAAAGTAAAGTGGTAATTTTTACCACCTTACTTTCCAAACCTGTAATTTGTACTGCCAACTATTTGTTAAGATTGTTAGCTACAATAGATGCTCATTATTGCTCATAATAAACTGTCAGTCATGGTCCGATTATCTGCCAACACTACTATAGCTGTCTCCTGTGCATGAAATGCTTGAATACGATCACAGTGCATTGCAAATCTGCTACAGCCATGACCGCTGTCCCTTCCAGTCACTCCACAAGATCAGCAGAGATGAAGGCGAAGAAGTTATCTTTGGTTTCTTAGGAGGGGCAAGCGCGAACGCTGAACCCCATGGAAAAAATTACGCGCCCGAGTTATTCACATTTGGAATAATCGCAGGAGTCAACCACACCGAAGTGCAATGGTGAGCCTCATCCTGGAAGATGCGCCTTCTGGATCACGCAAATCTTCTACGCCAGGTAAGTGCCGAGACACTGTAGGCAGGAATCACCCGACCCAACCTCACATCCTTCCTTCATACGACCCCTCACTTTACATCTATTTCTACGCTCAAGACATTGCCAAATGCGGTTGAAAACTAATGCAACTTATTGCTATCACTGTGTTCCACATATTTGTGCATTTAAAAGGAGAGATAAGTGTATCGCTTTGTAGATAACCGAGCTTTACAGTGAATGTTCAGTTAGGTGGGAATATGAATAGTGCGGGTTCATGTGTATAGTCAGGGTTAGGCAGAGGGGAAGTCAGGACGAGGAAATCTTATTGTGTGGGTCGCTGGGTGGAGACTCCGTCTCCTTTACAACTCACAAACTTGTTGGCAGTGACGGCTCAAAAAGTAGCTGTCTCAATCTCAATCTCACTCGTTGTTGTCACAAATCTCAATTGTCTTCCACCTGACAGATGTGATGCATCTTATGGTTCAGACTCTGCCATATTAATCATGCTTTATCATTTGCCTGTTTTATACACAACTTATTTGAACTTGGTAATATTATTTAGAGCCACTTGCTGTAGTACACATGTATTTAGTTTTAATCTAACATTTTCTAATTGTCAATCTGCTTTGATGTTTCATGGTGCGACCTTTTAGTAAGTGCGCGTATTACTTACTATAAATATGTAATGTTTGTCAACTCCATTTCCAACAATTTTAAATCTAACGAACGAGTATTAAATCTTCTGCTTAAATCTCTTAAAAATCTTAACTCTGTTCAACAGCAGTTTAGTATTGGAAGGAATTCTCGAAATACAATGATGCTTTGAGTCAAACTGCAATGTTGAATATTTGTATGGGACATTTATGATGACACTAAAATAGCTTGGTTTTGTACGAGACTCGCCACATTTCATTGAGCAGCACTGTGGTTGTCTCTCACTCTCATAAACCATTACAAGAACTATTGTTGAAAAGGCATTTGAGTGGTTAGTGCAACGTCTGCTAGTGCAAAAGATTGTGTGTTTCCAGAATCTAGAGAGAATAAGTTGGTGGTGGACTACGAAACCACATGTTGAGTCACATTCCCAAGTAACAATAAGAAGACTCTCTCACTTCCTACGAAAATGAAAGGGATGGGAGAGAGTAGTGGAGGAAGATCAGAGAACTGGAAATCATACACTACCACCACCACCACACCAAGACATTTCACAAAGACCAACTCTCACTTCTTCTACTTTCTCCCCGTTGAAATGACAGAGCTAAATCTTAGTATGAGTAGCAGCATTGGCAGCAGTCGAGAATCTTCCCACCACCACCACCACCACCACTACTACTACCATTACATTATCAGAGAGAGACGGGGAAAGGGAGCTTTCTCATCATCACAAACTATCATGACGAGGAGTAGTCGCAGAACAAGCTCTGAATAACCTGGAGCCTTGTGCTTTTGCAAGTCTCACGCTGGCCTGGTGTGTGTGTGTTGTATACCCTGCCTAAACCGTATGTTACTCTAAGGGTGAAGCTGCTCGAGAAACTACAAGTGAAACACAAATTCACTTTTCCCTTCAGTCAAAGAAAGTCTTTGTCAGAGGCAGGAACTCGGGAAATAGTTCTCTATAATACACTCGCTTGAGTCTCGTCTCACCTCAACCCGAAATATTATTCATACCGGCTGTGGTTTCACAAACTGTGTCTCATCATCACCACCTCTTCCTCCTCCTCATTAATCATCATAGGAGTAGGATTAACTCTCACAACAATACTTCTGATTAGGAGCTACAAGTAGGAGTGCTTTGAAGGTTTACTATTAGTTAATTGTACATAATTATACGTTACGAGGACATTTCCTGTTGTTTGCCACATTGCACACAGCACAGTTTGTGAATTCGTGGAAAATCTGTCTTTTCTGTGAAAGTGTTAGAAGAACTAAGAATAAGAAACCCATTCACTTGGAAAGTTCCACAATAAACTTTAAGGCTGGCATCAGACACCACCAGAAGAAGAAGAAGCAGTAGAAACATCCAGAGGAGACTTCCTTTAGTACTTCCGAGAAAAAACTCAATTACAGTTAAACTCTTCCTGGAGCAATCTCCTTCATTCGAAGCCAAAAGAACTCATCTTGTCATCCATCCGTTGTTACAACAGCAATCCTCCTAACTGTAAATCATCTAAAAGGCTTACTCTTTCAGACAACTGGAGAAAGTTTTCTCACACACACACACACACACACATAGAGAGAGTCAGGGGATGGGAAATTTATTGAGTGTGCAAAAGGCGAGTCAATGAAGCGTCTCTTTATTATATACGACGACGAGTAGTAGCCTCCTTCACTACTACTATACACTTCTGGACACATGTAACTCCCATGTAGTCCATTCATCTTTTTTCTTCACACAAGTAAACCAAAAAGTCGGACGAGTAAGCTGCATGTTCCTGCTCCTACTTCTTTATTCCACCTTCACTTACATCTTCTTAAACTTACACACGGTTGTGTAAGAGTCTGTTGTCTGGTTAGAAAAATAAATCCACCATCCACCTGGTTTCCTCATCTCGCAAGATACAAAACTTAAACTGAGAGGGACGAGAGAAAGTAGAGTAGTAGTGAATTTAGTCGAGTGAGTTCCCCAAACATTTTAGGTGTTTGTCTTGAGCCAAAAATGAGACAATTGAAGAACTAACTTTCTACCGAGCAGGAACATAATAAAACTGTTCGTATCACGTTTTATGACGAAGCGTGTGTCCCTATTGTCATCATCATGAGCCATCGTCACTCCACTACAATCATCATCATCTCTCCACAGCTACCACCATCACTTCCAGAAGAAGCAGAAGCAGCCGCTCGTCCACAGGGTCAACAGAGTAGACAAACGTGACTTGGGAATCGTTACGTCTCAGTTTACACTTATTACTCTTTGCCACTATAAAGCTGAACTTTCCCCTTCTTCCCATCATCTTCGTCTTTTTCGTCTCCTTTCTTCTTCCTTTCAAAGACGGGGGAGACAATCTTCAGATATTCCGTAATAGAAATATGAACCACTTTCTCCCACACGTACAACAGTAATAAGCTCTCTGCCCATTATTATACACTCTTTCTTAAGGGGAGAAAGTAAGTGTTCCAAATTATATAGAGACTCGAGACACTTCGATAGACAAAAAAGTACACCTAGCAGTAGTTCACCACTAGCTATCTATATAAACTAAAACTTAGCAAAAGAGTAGACACGGAAAAGCTAAAAAACGCTAGAAAATGGTCGTTATTAAAAGCCTCAAGTCTCGTAGTTCAGGAGTCCATCGGGAGACTTGCAGAATTGTCCTTCTCTTCTTTCTCGTCGTCTTCATCCCAATTTCCACAAAGGCCAAGAAGATTCTGCACGAGAATGAGTCAGGAAAAGGTAAGCTTGACACATTATTTTGTTGTAGAATAATAGAATAAACACGGAATCCACATTCATGTCGTGTGATGTTTGATTTTGGTGTAAATATCACATTAATTCCATTCCAATCCCCTAAAGTAAGGAATCGTGTAAGAATGAGTGAAAGGTGTCCGATTTCAGTGTGAGTTGTACATATTCTCACTCTGTGGTTTCCTTTTGTTTTGAGTGTTGTAAGTGTATTACATATTTATGTGTGTTTGCTCTCTTTCTCTAGTAGTACGTGTGTGTAATGAAATTACCAAGTGTGTGTACATACATGACTTAAAAGTGAGGTGGTGTGCAGTTTTGTTGTTTCAGTTTATTGTGGCATAATAAGGGGATTAAGTTAAGTATTACACGAGGCATTATCTCTCTCAGAATCTCTCTCATTTCGAGCACACATATATTCGCCTCCAGTACTCACACATACTCGTTCTTATATATAATATTATTTCGAACATCATCAGAGGAAGAAGAGACACAATGTGGGAGCTTCAGGCTTAAGGGTCTCACAGCAAAATTCGTAGAATCTAGCCAAGTACCACCACCACCACCACTACCAATACTACTCCTTGTTTTTACTACACAGATACTTGTGTAGTTTAAATTGTACCTTTCCTATTTATACATTGCGTAGAGTTTACAGTACACAACTTTGCTGCTTCTGGTAAAAGCAACGTTATTATATATATAGTATACAGATGTATTTAGGTTTAGGTAGGTGAATCTGCAGCTAAGCAAGTGAAACTTGAACACCACCACAACTAAAGCTTCCCTCTCTCTCGATGATGATGATGATGATGATGATGACGATAATAATAACTCCTATTCATTATATGGAAAACAGCTAGTCTTGCCACAAAATATTTGTTAGAAGTGGTTAATGATCTAACATTGTTTTGAGGGAGAAAGATGCTATCCTTTCACTTGAATCTCTGCTGCTGCTGCACAACACTGCATGGAACTCACGAGATAACTTCCTCTCTCGGATCTCCTCATATAATAACTCAAGGAGTCTGGGTACAAACAACCCATTTTCAACTTCAGGGACAAGTATGAATTAAAAGTGCTTGTCATTGGATGAAAAGTCTTATTTCGCGTGCATTATAACTTATTATTGTGTAGTATAAAGCAGCAGTTGCTTCACCGTGCGAAATAAACTGAGAATTCTGCTTGAAGAGCACAATATTAGACAAAATTTATTTGCTCTTCGATATCTACAGAGTAACAGAGAGGCTAAAGCTAAAGAGCAGTGGTAGTGAGCTAGTTACAGCGTTTGTGACTCCGTAGGTTTGTAAAGTAGCTTTTACAGCTTCTTTAGTATCAACTTGTTCTCATTGTACTTTATTCTTCGAGTTAAGTCAGTTGTACTACTACTATGGTGTAGAGTGTAGAATAGAAAGGCAAACAATTCAATAGACTTTTAGTAAACCCTGAAGAAGTCCTTCCTCTCTCATCATGGTACGAGTGGTGTAGCACTTTTGTTGAAGTAAGCAGGCAGGAATTAGTTCGGATTAAAGTTTTCCATCACGCTTCGTCAAATATACATGGGAAATAATTGATATTTTCACTCGAATTGATGAAACATTAATTTATCACTACAATTTCACTCTCCTTGAGACAAAGTACGTGGAGCTCTCAAACAAACGCCAAGGAAGTAATTCGGTGATCCCACTTTCTCTTCAAACTTTGTGTATCAATGTGTATAGTACCATAATGTGTATTTCGAATAATTTGAATACACTTCGTTTAGGCAGATTTTCACAAGAAACGAGCGAAGGGGAGGCATCTTGAAATAGTTAATTGGGAAATATGAGGCAAAGAAACAAATGCTACTACCAGATTCTTCCATCAAGAGAAATATATGTTAATTCCTCCAGTGCTTTCACTTAATTCTTTGCTCGCCTCATTGATTTCCCAGTACCACCGCCGTGTACTTGTACTATAACGATATTCATTATTAAATTGGAGGACTCATTCAAGATAAATCCTCATTACTTATTTCGAAGAAACAACAACGGGTTTTTTATAATAAACCTAATAAACCACACACAATTCACAGTTTGTTATTCTGCTGCATGTCTGATGCTTCTCTTCAAATATTTGTGTTCTTTCTGTGCCATTGCAATTTGGACATTGGACACTTGAAAATTCTTTTCTCAAAACTAAATATTTATTCGTGGATGTGAGCTTTAAAATTTCCCTTGAAAATATTTCACATTGTAGTCATAAATACACTACATTGCGTTGTCATTACTGTCCGAGGGGATTAAATTATGAACTCTTGACACACCTCTTTCTTGAGTAGGGTAAAAGTCAGTTAAGTTTAACGCTCAACACGCAATGTGTGTGATACGTTCCTCTCACTCAAGTGCTATGCATTCAATGAATCCTATATATATGCATTATTATCTTCGTGTATTTATGCGGTGTCTGTATTATTGTTTTGTTCTTACGACGATTGGTGAGACCATAATAAAATGCTTTTACTTTGTTTTCACAAACTTGCGTTAGTTAGTAAGCAGGCTAAACAAAACCACGTAACAATAATAACAAGGGATATTCCAATTTTCTTTACTTGACACTGACAAAAAAGAATAATTCAAGTTGCACAATTGTTAGTCCCACCTTTTTGTATCCTACTTTATCGCAAAAAGGTATAATATTAAGTATTCCTTGGTATGTAAACTTTATCTACAATACTGCTGGTTTGTTTTGTATTGTTTAATGAGCAGCATCAATCTAAAATCTAAATACAGGCTCTTTTGTCTGTGTTTAAAAGAAAGTTTATTCCACCTGCTTCGTGTATCTGACTTGTCTTAGGTATATATTAATTACAAATAGCTACCAAATATCCTGTCACTGCTTATGCAAAATTATTATGGAGCATTAAATACAGTGTACAAGTGTAGGCCGTATCGTTCATGAGAGCATAGCGAAGAAGAGTTTTTTGCAAACGAAAACAATAAGATAACTTAAAAATCGATATCTACTTTAGTAAAGAGTCCAAAGCTACCTACACAATAACTAGGAATTCAATTAATGGGTGATATTCCTGGAATTTTTCGCTAAAGAGAAAAAAGCAAACAATCTGTTGTCTGAAGTCCTCCTGCCATTTCCATTCAACCGTCTGAATCAAGGAGAAATAAATGTTGTCAGTTGTCAATATCAATTCAACATTACGTTTCTACTTAGATTCAAACATTTACTTGAATAGCAAGCGTTTGAATGCTTGAATGTATATATCAACCTGAATCAAATATTTATTGAATTCATTTAATTAAGCTTCAAAGTAGCATTTTTGTTTACTTCATGTGAACTGAGAAGTAGCTGCTATTTGAAGCATAGGCCAAGTTTTTCTTGCAAAATCATAATACGTAGTTTTGTTCTAGGCAGGCTGGATTTCTGGATTGTTGTCTGTTAAACAAAATCACGGATAAATGTCTGTGATTACGTTTTTTTCCTGGAAGAGAGTTTTCTCGCTTAAAACGATATAGAAGCCCACACAAGCTATATTTGTACGAGAGAAACTGTTGCCACGAGTCAAAGAGAAATGAAAGTCCGTAAACCCTTTTATTACGGAGAAAGGACAAGCTTGAGTTGTTTTATCATCTGAGATACACGAGAATGAGCAACAGAGAGACATCAGGATTAATTAAATTCTTACGATGATGAAGACTTCTTACCTCCCATGACTCTTCTTCTATGCTGCGCCTTTAAAATAAGAAGCTCCTTCGGCTCGTTGAGTCTGAATTCTTAATGTAACGACAGAAATGATTGACGGTTCACTTTCTGCTTGAAATTATAATCATTTGATCCTTGCTTGACGTTTAAATTATTTTAGTCCCCTATGAGAACCGTCGTTGTTAATGCTTTACGCATACATTAGTAGTATATAGAGTCACATGGGAAGAATATTGCACATTGAATTTCGACGCAAATAGGAAATAAACCAAGAAAGTTTGTCTTCGTGCATGTTGTCATTTATTCTTGATTCTATTTGTTCTGTGTACATACTGACTTGGATTTATTTGCACTTGTATAGTACAATGTTTGGAAAAATATCCTACAAAGAAACACTAACGCAAACAACTGACGAAGAATAAGTTGACTGAGACTTCAGGACAGAAACTGTCTTCCCTTCAATTTTGATTTAAAGTGTAACATCTGGTTGTTACTCTTGTTCGCAATGCACTTCAGCTCAAAATTTTCAAAACAAAAAGTTTTAGTGGAAAACACTGACATAATGCATTTAGAGATGAGAAAGCTTTTGATTTCGACATTACAGTGTAGGAAGCGGAAGCACACAATTTGATGAGGAAAACACTTTCTCGGTATAGGTTTTCCTGGTATTAAGCATATACTAATAATAATAGCTTCATGAACATGTACATATATATAATCCTGCCTCGATTCTTGAAAGTATATATATATAGATGATATGTGATAAATAAGTTTGTACAAGCTTGAAGAACTCCACCCTGCGCAGTGGTGAATCACCGTTTCAAGATCATTCTGCATCGAGAAAAGAATAATAAATATATACTGTAGGGCAGTGTTGGATTCAAACAAAAAGAAAGCAGAGTAGAAGAAGCGAAATTTACAGCCATTGTGACAGTAATAGGAGGAAATTACACAGTTGGCCCCGTCAGGAATATCATTGTAAGTGCATAAATGGAGTAATAATAGGAAGGGAAGTGCATAAGATTGGAAAGCAAATGTGTGAGAACATGTATTGTAAAAAACCATTTAGCCTTATCTTGACACACATTATACTTCAGCCTGTGCTAAATGTCGATGAGGTTGAACTAGTCACCATCATTTCTTATTCTCTCCAGCTCAGATACTTCAAATGCCTTTCCTCTGCGAGCTGTCAGAGGAAAAATACTTTCACACACAAAAAGTGTATTCTACTTTGCTATAAACTGTACACGATGGGTATGTGTATGTATATCTTCAATATAATATCTTCCATATAGCGGAGTATAATTATATTGTCCTCTATTCCCTATACATACGGTCTATATGTGTATTTCTGACTGTGTTTCTTCTCAGAATGAGATTTTTTACAGCCGATTCTCTGCCACAAAATAAATTATCTTGAGGTTGCACGCAACCCAACTTGATAGGGTTTTGTGCCCTGTGCATCATATCATCAACTTTTTTTATGTATTTTCAAGGTGAAGAAAGTTCAAACTTTTCACAACAATTCATTTAATTTATTTTATGGATTTTAGCGAGTATTTTCTTTCCCTTTTACTTGTCTATCAAGACTGACGACGATGTGCGAGCTTTATACATGTATTTTTCATGTCTTATTGTCCTCGTATAAAATGGTGCATCCTGTCGAATAAGCATTTTTTTATATTTTTTATACAAAGGGAACGGCTTGTAGGATGCATATTTAATGCGATTAATACTGGAACTTGGATTCTTTGTGTGGCGAGGGGAAAGTCCATGTGTACCCACTTGTAGTCGAAGTGACATAATTTGTGACTCTGAGGTTTAGATATTTGTAATTTAACTACAAAATGACTTTGAGATTCTTTCCTATATCAGAATTTGCGTGAATATTTGGGATCAGTTTAACTCTCAACATTCTATTGGAGTATAAGTAACTTGGAGCAGGGTTGGTGGGTAGGCTGAAGAAAGCTTGTATATATTTGATGCTACAAATCTTGAGAAACTACCAAAGGGAAAAAAGTTGAAGTAGTTTTTCCCATCGTATTGAAAAACTTCCCATATAATTGCAAACATTCTTCCATCTCTATTTTGTTCAAGATTGCGTGGCTGCTTTCTTCTTTCTCGTCCATTTGTACTACTCACTGCATTAACTTTCACTCAACACTTTCTCCCTACTCCACTTTACTTCAGATGCTTTCAGACAGTTTGCCTTTTTGACCACTCAAACCTAATCCAAGTGTAAGTTTGCAGATGTGCAAGTAACTGCTTTTCAAGTGGGACTCAAACTACCTAAGGACTTTTACGAGGGGGAATGAGAAAGGAAAATAGATACACGAGGTTTTATTACAATCAAAAGTCAGTGGCGTCTCAAGATAATCCAACAAGTTCCATGTGGTGATAATAAGTGAAGGGAGGTTTCCGGATGAAATCTTTTCTCCCTGTGCCTAAATCAATATGGAGGTGTATATTTCTGAATCAGAGGATTGTGAAGGAAGGATAACGTTATTATTGTATATACACGTATGTATATGTGGTGTGGTCCAGCAGGATCATAACTTTATACTTTTGATCTTGAACTTGAGGATGAGGGTTGGATCGCCCCTGGGTTTAAATAAAGGATAAAAGTTTATGTGAGACTCGAGAGAGTATTTTTCTGACTGAAAGGTCTTGAACACTTCACTTGGTGGAAGAAGGAGCATCATTGGTGTTATACGGAAGGATGGAAGTTAAGATGATCTCTAAACTTTGAGTGCATCTCGGGTAAAGATGAGGAGTGTGAATGAATACACAGGTAGACGAGCGATGTAAGAGATGTTGCAATAAATAGGAGCGCAAGTTAGGGGCGTGTGTACTATATATCTCATCCATCTGATATTATATGAACCGGAAGGGAATGAGAAATGTGTACAAGAAGGGACAAGCTATAACGTTGAATGCCAGAGGAAGGAAATATCTTTTTTGTGGAAGTCAGAGACGTGCCATTTCTTCCTGTGAGTAAGAGCTCTTGTGAGACTTCGCTTCAAGAAAAGTTGACGAAACGGGATCATCATCGTCGCCAGTCATCAGAATCCTCCTTCCTATACGACGGAGGTTGTACAATATATGCAGGAAGAGTTTACCTTAGAGGTAGTCATTTCTTCTTTCCAAAGTCAACCTTTATTACCCCTTCTTACTCTTCTTCTTCTTGACATTGCATCATCATCTCTGTTTCTCTGTAGACTGAAGAAAGTCTGTCGTCTACGCCGAGAAGAAAGTATTGCCTGGGAGGAAATGACAATAATAAGCGGTGTCTCGTTCGACGCGATGGAGCAGTAGGAGCAATTCACTTTATCCACATATCTTACAAAATACAAGTTTGCTTTGCTGTTTAGCATAAGTGGAGAAGGGGACAAATTGTTACACAAACTCATTTGTACCTCATTTACGGAGTGCGTGTGGGGAAACTTTTTGCGGTTTAGGTAGTCACAAGTTGATTGAACGTGACAATGAACAGATCACTTTCATTTAGCTCGAGTTATAAACTTCTTGGGAATAGTGTAATAATGGATGGGTTGATAAAGGCCAAGGGCAAAGGGAGACAAACTTTCACACTGATATATCTGTCGTAGGTTATTATGCAGACTAGACTGACTGATTGACTCCTCAAAATGAGTTCGTTTTTGTACAGAAAGTTCAAGTTATACGAGCGAGTCTCCGGTTTTAGGTGTATATATGTGTTCAATGTCGCGACTCGTTTAGAAGAATGATACTGACCTTGCCAATAATTCTGCTGTCTGAGTATATCCTGTTTGTAGTGCTACACTCGAAAGGTTTTCTTTACGATCAATCATAACTCATGCAAATTGAACCTATAAGTACAAGAGCTACCAGATAAAGTTATTTTGCCTCATTTGCAATGGAAATTGCCTTTTGTTTCTGCTACATAAGAACAAGAAGCATTCAAAGTCAAATAAGTGTGCGGATGATTATGTGCCTGTAAGTTCTTTGCTTTTATTATTATCATTTGCTCACAAGTAGTTGTACCATATTCATTACAGAACACAAGAAAGGTTTCAGAGAGAGTTAAAAAGCACCTCACGCAATTTCTCTTTGGAAAGAAACTTGAGAACTTGGCCAGATGAGGCTTAAAGTGAAATAATAGTAAATTGGTAGAAGAGGCGGCGAAAGGAGGTGGTGGTGCATATCTGGCAACACACACACATGCTCTGAGACTGCAGCCAAGAGACTTTTTCGGTAATAAATATCACTGAAGTGGTGATGTATAGTTTAAGCGTATCTATCTCTACAAAAGACTAATCCGAAGTACTTACACACACACGCCACGACTGATGATACGACGAGAGTCTTATTATTATATTTCCCCTTCACACCTTCTTCTTCAGTCCCTTCGGATGTGACGTGCCTGTGGAAAAATTCACTTGACTAAAAGCCTCCATTATTCATCAGACGAGAAAGAAATCCTGAAATGATGAAGGAACGAATGAATATCTCATCCGCGTGTGCAACGTGTGTGTGTGTGTGTCTTCCACAATTCATACACATGCACTTACATGACATTCACATTCATTCATTTTCGTTTAAACACTTGACTCTTCTATAAAATGCACCTTTGTCATCTCTCTCTCTCTCGTGCGTCTTCACCTCAACATACCTATCCACTCACAAAGGATTAAAAGTTCTTGTCTCCTTAAATTTTAATTTCCAAGCCCATCTACTCGTGTGTCACTTCGGTGGTCCACCCACCCACCCCCACCACCACATGTTTTCAATGGATAAAAGACACGAGAGAGCAACAGAATCAGCAACCTTGAATGCATTAAGAGTTCTTAGAGAGTCATTTCGAGCCGGAAACATTTTAACTTTTAAACTAGAAAGTTATCATGAACTTATGAAAGTCACAGAGAAGAAATCTGTTGGGTATGTTTAGACTTGAGACTTCCCTCACAAGAAGAAGAACTGCGAGGAATCATATTCTAGGAAAGTATAAGACGGATTTATTATGCATAGTCAACAGTTCACACAGTAGCCCTCATTCATTTCTGTACATTGAAAACTTTTTAATTACCTGAATTTTTTCTTAGAAAACTTAACAATATACATGTAAGCACTATGTGTGTGTGTGTGTGCCCAATTTCTTTCGTAAGTCGTATATGCATAATATCCAACCGAATGGAGAGAAAGTACAAAGAAGAAAGCGAGAGTTGTGATTAGAGATAAGGTCTTGGAACCGACTTTCTCCAGCAAAGAAAGACGGTTCACATCTTTTAAATAATTTAACAAACCTTTGAAAATGCACAAAGCAGATTTCACTTTACCTTCCATCATTTGTGACTTTCTTACTTGTGGCTATTATGCTACTCCTCCTGCTTCCCTTCAAATGCCTCGTCGTACTCGTCGTAATATAACCCATCACACAATAATGATTTTGAACACTGTATTTCAACTGTGTTGCACATTAATATTTCTCTTTTCGAACCAGACTTCTGTAGTACACTCTGCCATTATTCATTAAGCATCCATAGTATCTGAAAAAGAGAAAAGCAACCTAACCTGCATTCAACTCTATATCCGCAGGTAACCAAGAGCCTATATATTATAGGGTCCTATTGTTAAAGCAATACACTAATAGATAGAGAACTGATAGCAACAACGGTTTGAACAGAACATGAACAGCACATACATAAACATGTACACCCAAAAGATGCAATCTTTCTATGTCGCACTTGATTATAAATGGCTTTCCACCTGTCTCTCTCTCTCTCTGTTCTCACTCGACAACTCAGTGAGCTATTACCGATCCCATTACCATCATTCTATTAAATTAAAGGTACGAACATCCACACACCCGTTCTATTGGTAGTAGTGTTGTTGTGTGTACTTTCTCCTGTTAGCCCAATCATCACCTGATATACTTAATACTACTACTGCTGAGCCTTCACCTCCAGCTCGTCGTCTGAAGTGTGTGTGTATGTGTGGAAAGAAATAGTCTCACAGTAATACAAGAACCCGTCGTCGTTGTACCTCTCTGATAGTAATTGGAGTATTCTGTTTCAAGCTGTGGAGAAGTGAGAGAGAATATTTGAGGAATGTTTCCCTCAAATGAGAAATTTCTTGCTGTGCTTGCTGTTAGACTCCCTGCAAAGGATCCCAATTGATTTATTACTTTCGGATAAATACATTCCGACAAAGACTTAGTGCGGTGGACTCGAACTACAAAAACATTCTTTACGCCAACCAAACCAAGTGTGCGGTTTCCATACTCTTACTTTCCCTTTCAAGATATTTATTCCGGATTATTTCTGATTAAATTGACCCTCTTTCGCATTACACATTATTTTAGGGCAGCCAAGATATTTGCTTAACCTCCGCAGTTTCCTACTTTCTCTTGTTTGTCATGTGTCGAGGAGGGTTTCCTTGTGTGGTGGCTTGTGTTTGTAATTTACTATATACAAGATATATAGAATATTCAATGGATATTTTGACTGCATGCATGTGCTCCATTTTATTCCATTTTATTCCCTTTTTTCCTGTTTTTTATGACGGATGTTGTTCCGCCAGTCTACCTGAAACACGTTACATATACCGCCGTTTATATTTTAGACTTAACTGCAACAGCAACACAGTTTGCAGGAGAAACAAGTTGAACTCAAGACAAAAGTGTCTGAAGATGAAAAGCCCATAAACCTAGTGTTGTTTCATACGCGTACGTGCTGTGGTAAAAGCAATGCAAAAATTCATCTTGCTTATTAAAAATTTAGCATTACAGCCAACTGGGACTTAAAATGAGAAAACTATTTTTCTAACACAAGAATGTCTATAGGATCTATTACACTGTGTTGCTCTCTCTCTCTCTGTGTATTCTTTACGGTTGGCTGGCTTTTGAAAGAGCTACACAAGAATAACTTATGTTCTATTAGATTGTTAAATATGGGGAATATATACAAGACACACACCAAGTGATATTGTACAATATG
>Ga0194135_10000675_pt1 | contig 20091 bp, 10 predicted proteins | sample LitLau_LLRF_2013_FD_134024 | JGI IMG/M metagenome (GOLD analysis project Ga0194135, IMG submission 134024) | Freshwater sediment microbial communities in response to fracking from North America - Little Laurel Run_MetaG_LLRF_2013 (version 2) | ecosystem: Environmental > Aquatic > Freshwater >...
AGTACACACACACCTTTCAAAGACTTTTGATTGTATTTGAAGTTCGTGGGGACAAAAGTATATTGATCGTGTACATCTCTTCTTTTTGTGTTCATTTGATAAGAAAGAGCTGTGAAGAAGAATAAAGTACGAATAAAGTACTTCCTTAAGATAACACATGGTTGGTTTATTATTCATTATTATGGTAATAATCTTTTTCGTATGTGTAGTTTTTCGTATAAGATAATACAGAGCAGAAGTCTTTCTATATAGTGTGGGCTTTGTCAACTTGAGTGAATTAACGAAGAGGACGAGGAAGGAACAAGGGATGAAGCTTTATCATTCATACACACAATGTTGTCCTAATGGATTGGAATGTTCATTAAACTAATAATAGTTTGAATTTTGAATGCTCCCTTTGATCTGCAGGAGATGAGTGATTGTGTGAAATCCAAAGAATGCTTTGTTCTTTTATAGAGGCTGATTAATGAAGAGAAACTGGAGATCAATAGCTATTATGCGCATTTAATACTTCTTTGATCAATTACTTTGTCGAGATGGTTCATAAGCTGAAAGTTTTATGCTTTACTAAAGCAATTAAGCTGCACAACAATATATGTATGTTAAACTTTATTAATCAAAGTTATTAACATTGTGTCTATTGTCATGATGTTGCTACAATTCAAAAGAATCCCGTTTTTCTAGTCTTTAATGTACAAAAAAAATCATAGGAAATTTTCGGGCACAAAACAAAGTAGTTCATATAAAAAGAAAGCTGAAAGTTTTTTTATAACTAAACACAGAATATGTAATATAGGAAGTGTGGGAAAAATTCATAAGAAAAGTGACAAAGAACAATATGATAAAACGTAAAAGGAAAAAGTGGCATCAGAGAGATCTTTTCACATTTTTCCTCGTACAATAGAAAACTAGACTAAAGATATAAACACTTATAACTACTTGGCTAGTTGGTTAACATTTTCTCATCGTTCGTAATATACTTTGCTCCATTTAAAAAAGGGAAGTAGTTTAGATAAGAATAAGAGAGTAAATCAGAATTCGCATAAGGAGAAAGTAAAGTGAAAGCTTTCACACACACACACACACACACACACACACCAAACAAGTCCCACTACAGACAAAGCACACATACAGATCTGCAGTGCATTTAGAGGAAATTACTGTATGAGGTTTTTTAAAGATACACAAGGAGGATGATCAGGAAGAAATAAGGGTTGGTTGTTTTGTGTGTAGACAAGTACAAAGTAGAACGGGTAGACTAAGCACGTTTCCCTTTATAGCTCATGTAATGCATTGAGAAGTGGATGGTGCTTATGAGTCAAATCTTTGTTCTTTGAGAGTGCATTGTTCTTCAAAAAAGTTTCTTTTTGTCACATCCTACAGAGGACACAAGTGGAATTATTATTTTTTCTCGTTCACTACAAATACTTCTACAGAAAGGAGCCAACTATATTCTCACAATTCTACTACTACGCTGTATAACACGTAAAAAATATCAAAAAAGGAAGAACAAAGCGTTCTGAAATACACACACACACACACACGACACACACTTCCTAATAGAATATGTCTGAACTTTTTGTTCCTGTGTATGCATCCATATATATATATATACATGGTCGTTCATGGTCTCCTCATCATCAAAGTTCTTGAGACTTTCTTCCCTTCCCTTTCAAACAACCCTCGACTTTCACTCTCTCTCTCTCTCTCTTCGTATGTGCTGTAGAAATCGTAGAAATAGTGTAAATGTGTGTTGATGCATGAAGATCACTAAAGGTAGAATAAGTGTAAGTAGTAGTAGATATTTGTGTGCAGTGACAGTTGAATTACTCTAATATTCTGTCCCACGTTTACAAAGTTTTTCTATATATATTGGGTCCTGTATGGCAGTTAGTTTGACAATTAGAGGGGAGTTTTTTCAGCCTGGACATTTGAGGGTTGACGTTTGGTTGAGTCTTCTATAGCAGGATATGTAGGAAATGGAAGTGTTACCAGAATAAAAATGTGCTTAGTTTAATGTATTTGTTTAAGACTACTGCATGGTTGGATTGGAGTTGAAAAGATTACAAATGAGAATAAAATGACAGTAAAGACAGTTTGACGAAAGCTACAGTATTTTTGTATGTGTTTCGTTGTGATTTTGAACCATCCCATTGTAGCTTTGTGTGTGTAGCTTGAATCTTGATGGGGAATAATAAGCCAACAGCAGATGGAAATAGTTTTTGAGGGTGAGAATACTGTTGGTCACCAAATAAGTTGAAAAGTTGTATGAGACTAGGAAAATGTTTGAGACCCGTATGTGTGCGTTTTGTCTTTCATCTTTGAAGATTTCTTGATTGTAAAGGAAAGAATTACAGACGAAGGAAGCACGTTCGAATAAGTCATGATGAATGAATTGTTCACAATGGTACTTGTACCTTATTCGTCTCTCTCTCTCTCTCTCGATACAATAATACTTCTCGTCATTATTACTTCGATCTTCAGTGCCTTCGACAGAGTTTCTTTTGTCCAGCATCACGGCTTTCCTTTCCTTCCTGTTGTAGTACTTGCCTATCCACTCCACTTGTCCGGATGTTCGAAACAAAGACACGTAGTCTACAACATCTCCACGCTTTCTGGAAGAGTACTCTCCAGAATTTATTTGGTTCTTCTGTTCACAAACTTTTTAATTCAGGTACTGTACGGAAGGATTTCAAGGTTTTATTCGTAGCAAATAAAGAATTGAATTTGAGTTGAAACAGGAATTTTTGTGTGTGTTGATCCTGCTATGCATTAAAGTCAAACATGACCAACACTTTTATATATTGACGTCAATGAGGAATCGATTAATTATTAAACTGACTTGTAGCTTGCGATTTCAGATTCCCCACGATCGCAAAATCAAGGCAAGTATGACACAGCAGTGCCCTTGACTTTTCAACTGAACAAACACGAATTATTGTAAAAGTCTGCTTAGATTATTAACAAAGGATGAAGGAATATGTGGTACGGGGCAGTACCAATTATTACTCGATAATGCTTTACAAAATCGTTTGCATTCTATATGTACATATAGTATGTGGATGAATGTAGGTCATTTTAATTCATCATCTCATGCCGTACAGTAAATAAACAGCACCAATAAGTTATACAGTCATTGTCATTGTCAGATAGAGTTACTCAAATAATATGTGTAGTGACAACTTATTGATGAACGATATATATCCGAGTTCCTAAGAAATGGAACACAACTTTTTCCATCACAGAAGCCGACATGAGGTTTCTTCATAAAGGTTAATGGTAGAAAGCCAAACTAGTGAGGTGTGAAATAACCCTGTGAAGATTAGTGAGATAAAAGAACTTGTTTGTACAGAAGCAGAAAGGATACACTTCATTATGACACTTATGAACTAAACCAGATTCGTCTTAAGTGCCAAATGCACTTCTTCTTCTGTAGTGTGAGTATTGTTAGATTGTTAGTTGAAGATCATTTAAGGGTGAAAGTATTATTTATCATTTCAACTTTATATAGAAAGGAACAAACACGAATCCTTTTGTATACCTCACCGAGCAAGAGAGAGAGTGGTGCTTTTACCTCTTTGCTTTTCGCGTTGAAGTTTTGTAATAATAATGTGAAAGAAGGTTGAGAAGGTCTCTTTGCTTTGTCGGTGGTGGTGGTGGTGGAAGGAAGGAAGGATGTAATATTTCAAGGCGATTATTAGTGAAGAAGAATAAAGGAAAGGTTGACAGTGATGACGGTGGTCGTATAAGACATAAAGGATTAATATTGATAATGAGAAACCGGACTAGAGTGACAAAAGAACACGATTGCGATTATCAATCTCATACTCACGTAGTTCTTGGAAGTATCAAAATGGAGCTTTTCTTCTGAGACATCAAAGAGATTTCCTTCCTTTAATTCCACCGGAGAGAGAATAATACACGAATGCCAATTCCTCAAATGGAGAAAGAAAAGCTCAGTCTCGAGTGTTTACTTATTTCTTCACAAGAGTCTCTTTTCACCACTTTCTTCACATTTCATTTGGATCATCTCATTTTAATATTTACCTACATAATCACATCTCACCGTTTCCTATGATATGTACGCGGAAGGGAGGAAGATGAAACTCGGAAAGGGATTATGAGTCTATTTAACAATTTAACCATGAGCTCACCCTCCTTCAGTGTGTGTGTCTCTGTTGGGTAGAGGGCAAACACTATTAAAGATCAAAGAGTAAGTGAATGGAGGAATGAATCACTTGTGTTAGGAATATTTGACTCTATAAGGTCAACTAACACTCAAGTGTGTGACAATAATCTAGATAATTGTCTCTGTGACATTCACATGTATATAGTGTCCTCTGGGTTTTCTCAATCAAAATTCAATTAACTTTAGAGATATATATGGTCGAGTCCCTCTGTTCTATAAATAAATGAGAGAACGTATAACATAGGACCATTACCAAACATTTCCCTCGGTTGGGGAAGAAGACTTGTTGCAATTAAATGATGAGATACTGACGAGATGAGGTCAATTCATCATTACAGTACATTTTTATTTGAAGAGAAAGTCATTTTAATTGTCTATTTCTCTTTGACTCTTTGTTCACGGACTGAGTAGGGAAAGTAAAATTTAAAAATGTTAGAATAGAGCAATGAATTCAAAAGAATTTTTCCCCAAGTGGAGTTTCATTGGTCTTCTCAATCAAATTCATTTTAGGTTGAGGTTCTTCTTGAGATGATTCTGAGGCGTGAGGAGAGTGCGAGAAGAAGAACGAGGAATATATATATATGTATCCCTCGGGTTGGAAGAATGGGAAGAAAGCCTTTTTGACTTATTGTGAGGGTGTAACAAGTGTGCAATTCTCAAGAGATTTTTCACGCCCCGTCAATCATTCTTCTTCATCCATTTTTCTCATTAATTATTCACGGAAAGATTCCCTAGTGAAGTTACACACGACCACCCCACTACTACGGATCTTCTCTAAAATGCTATGTTCACGTTCAGCCTATTTCTTAACACTCTTCTTGTTCTATCATCATTCTTACTTAACATTTGGTTTCTCTTATTCCTAATGGCAGCTTAGGAAGCATCAAAATTGCACCTCATCTTCGTGAGACCTATACAGATTTACACGGCCACTTTGCCACCATTTTATATAGTAATAGTATCCATTTATTCCAACATTTATTATTACTGTGTGTGTGTTTCTTTCGGAGAAGTGCAGCAGCTTATATTCTAAGCCACAAAAAGCTCACCAAATCTTCGAAAACTCTACGTTGCCTCAGGACGAATACACTCATCTCTCGAGACTTTAATTAGTTAAGTCATAAATGGGTGACGAATTGTGATGGAGAAGAACTCGAGGGAATGTTTCAGATAGTTCTTATATATATTCTCCATCATTCTTAATAATCCCAAAGCTTTTTACGTACTCACAATCAATGGAAAACTTTGCATTCAGTTAATAAGGTTAAAAGTTCTGTTTCTAAAGCTGTAAAAAGAAAAGTCTTGCTATGACCTCAAAGATGAGGATTTCTTTCAAGCTCAAGTGTAGAGAATATTTGCAGCCTTCCCTTAGCTAATCTCCATATTAAAAATTAGACTGAAAATGTGCCATATATGAACTACAGTGTAGCAAAATTTATAGACACATTCGCAAAGACTGATTTCTCATGCAAATCTAGATTGCAAAGTGGGGAAATTTGATGGAAAACTATGTAAGGAGGAAGCTTGAAGTGATCATGAAAGTGGGACCATAGTGTACACATGGAAAATTGGCATAGTTATCAAAAATGCGTCTCATCTCCGTACCACACATTCTCTATTGGTATTTCACATAGGAATGTACGTGTGTACATGCATGGGAAGTCTTTCTTGAGAGTTTGATGAGGTCGAGAGATGAACCGATTGAATCTCATCAGAGTTCTCTCAATTATTCAAATGACCCTACCACAAGGGAATGAATGCATACACCATAGGAAAGTAAGCTCTACGTGGAGATTGATCCCAAAGGAAAAACTATATAAGAAGGTAATTGCATTATAATTCAAGCCAAGTAGGAGGGAAATAGGAATGAATCCGGACAATTATCCATGTTCACCGTTCCAGGCAGCCCGTGCGTACACAAGCAAATCTGTTTAAGTGAAACGGTGAAAGTGGGTGGCTTTTCTAAATGTCATGTAATATACCAATCTCACTCAACTCTACAGAGAGAGAGAGATATTACGCTCGTCCAACACATCCAACATCTGCGATTCTGCAGGTCTCTCTTACTCCTGTCCTCGTGTTTATTCCTACCTTTGTATTATGTAAAACTTTAAGTGTGTTTTAGAAATCTCTCTTGTTAGCACAGAATGCATATATGTGTATAATATATGTGAGGCACTAGAATATTTGAGCTTTGTATACACAACCAGAGGGGGTTTGTGTTTTGTGTTATTTCTAACAACTTCCTCACTTGTGTGAATTGTAGTCGATTGATATCACTCGCTGCAATTTCAATTCTAATTATTAGACTTTCTCTCCGTGTCTTTAGTCAGGGGATTTTTATAGGTTACGATAAAATTGAATGGGTGTGTGTGTATTCGTATATAGAAAGCTAGCAGAGTATATATAGAAAGAAGGAACACGTATAGAGAAGGGAGACACAACAGAGTCTGCTGAGTGTGTGTGTACAGTGTAGATAGGGTTACAAAGGCAAACTACGACGTCTTCAGCAGGAGTTATTATTGTCCGTGTATACAATGCGAAACATATAGACTTGCTTTCATCAATTTTGCACCTTAGGCTACATGCCACCTGCGTTTCTCTCTTAATGAGTAACTTTCTCCGTCCCTCACTAACTACCAAAGTAAGTATAAAAGAGTGAATGAGACACAAGACCAAATAGTATCAATGTATGCATTCAAACTCAAAAATTGGGAGGAATATGCTTCGTTTTTATCCAGACACAGACACAACATAGGTACAAACACTTGCTTTCAATAACAGACCTCCATTGCTCACTTTTGGACGTGTGACACATTTCTCTCTGGTTAATTGGCAAGATATTGATACACACGAGAAATCTTTTAGATTCACAAGGAGTTTTGAAATATAATTATTAAATTAACATGTTTCCCCAACTCTTCCCCTTGATAATCATACGGCTATTTAGTGAAAGCATGTGTATTGATTTGGACCTTAAATTATTTATTAACTTAAGTAACCTTAACGCGGTGAATCTTTGAGATGACAGACAGAGGGGCAGTTGAGAAAGTGAAGAAGATTGTGTGTATTAGAGTGTGGTACATGGTGAATAGATTCATCGAAAGTCGTTTGAGAACCCAGAGAGTGGTGGTATAGAAGCTTCACGATCAGGGAGAGCTGGAGAGAAATACACATAAATGGTTGAGTCGGAACGAAACTGCTTCAGTTTGATTTGAGCTTTCACTTGGAGAGACACGGGAAAGTGGTGCTTAGTTAACACGGACAGAGGGTCGTGTGTTCTTCACTTAAGTGTGGGAGGGTAAACTTCTATCAAAAAGTTCTCTGTTGTGCTGGGAAAGAGTGCCATTTACAACCCTCTCAAATTGCTTCTTTCATGGATCTTTCGAAATGGGAATTGGTCGTTTCGAATAGACGGAATTAGCAGAGGCTGATGAGACTATTGGAGCAGTTAATCCGAGAGTGAGATCTGTGGCTCTTTGCTTGACACTCAAAATTCTTGAAAGATTTACATAATTTGCATAATTGTATAGTTCAGGTGCAAAGGTAATTTGGAAAGTGTTAAGGAATAGCTAGTTTTAACAGTGTTTATTGAAGCAAAAAAAACATTTTCATTTTTATTTCTTAAGCAAAGTTTCTGTCAGTTGGTGATATCTATCTTAAAGTTCCAAAGTAAACCATCAACAAGCAAACACTTTAAACTAACTACGACACGATTCCCCCAAATGGAAGTGAATAAACTCTGAAGTTCCTGAAAAATAACAAGCTCCGAGTATATATACATTGAGTTCTAATGTGAAAAAGTATTCAATTGAGCTAGTGTTCGTAACTCGATATAAATTCAAGCTAAGCAAACTTGACGAGGAAGAAAGAGGCGTGAAAGAACAAAAAGTGTTTTTGCAAACTGTAAATTGAAGACCGTATAAGGAGAGCCTGTTAAGCTTGTTATCTTTTTAATCGCCACGAAACATTACTCGCGTGTTATCGCATGCACGATGAAATGAAGTCATTTAAGGAGTGGGGAATAATTATTATCTTCATTATTGGATCAGGTAAGCAATATATGAAATGTACAACCGTGTCGTGTAAGTAAACTTTGCTTTCATAAGATGAGGATAAGTGTTGTCGGGCTGTCTCGCAAATTCTCATGAAAAACTAAGAGTGAAAGTTGTGCCTGTTTAACAAAGGAGAGTGAATATGTGTGAGTCTGTTATTATATTGTTGTTACTTGATATTTGATAAGGTTCACCCATCCCTCTGCTTTGCTTTCTCTCTCTCTCTCTCTCTTCTCAAGTTTGCAGTTAGTCGAAGGAATATATAACAACGACGATGGTTCGTTAGTAGTCAAGATAGTGAAGCCTGAAGCCAAATAGCCGTTATGTATAGTTGAGGAGCTTAGAAAGACTTCAAGTCGTTTGCTTTGCGTAGGCAGTCTTCACTTTCCACGAAGTATTTAGGAGTTTGAGTAGACCCAATTTACTAAAGGTGTACTTATTTACTCAAGAAAGTTAAAAGGCTTTATATATACGCGGATGATGTTATAGTAAAACCGTAAAATGTATACGAAGCCTCGGAGGTTCAGAAGAGAGAGAGAGGGAGAGTTACAAGTGAAGGGAGTGGATTCCAGATTCCTGATAAAATATGAATTTGATGGATTTCTTCTTTTGCAATCCGCCCTAATAGAGTTGTACTAACTGCCAGACTACCTTTCTTCTCCTTTAACTAACCACTAATAGGGTGAATATCAATCTCGTCTCGTCTCTCTGAACGATTCTTGTGTGTATATGCGTATACTTCCACTTTATGTTTTGTGAAATTCTCGAGAGAAACCTTCAAAAAGAAAGTTGAGAAAGTAAACCCCCCACCAGAATTATTAAGCCGTGCGACATGCTGTGCAGTTCATGATCTCCTCATCACGCTCACAGTAATGTGAACTTCTTACATATATGCTCACTATGCACATGCTTTCGTTTAATTTACTTGGTCTCTAAATACATTGTAATATACTGTTAGGTTTCCAAGAATCATATAATACAACACAAAACTACGCTACAGCTGAGTAGATTTTGAATTCAATTTCAAGTATTGCATACACCACACAACGCACACTCAACAATGAGCATGTACGATATCCCCGATATAATTTCATTTCCAATGAGAAATAAGTCTGTGAAGAGAGTCCGAAGGTCCAGACAGTTTTACTAAAGTTGTTTGTTGTGTGGTTTTACTTGAATGAACAATTCTTTTACAAGTAAAGTTTCACCCTTGAGGGCTACCAACTCAGAGACCACCACCACTGCCTTACCTACCCTAAAGAAACGCGAAGAGACTTTCACTCTCTCTAAGTTCCTTCATGCAAAGCCTTTTTCTCTACTTAAGCTCTCTCTCTCTCTATTTTGTGTACTTTCCGTTCTTGTAAAACTCGTCCCTCCTAGTTTATTCCCTACTTTATGTTCCACAGTGCATAGTTCAACTCATGACGCACTTAATTTCTTTTGCGTTTAACTTATATTTTTATTGTTGTGGACAAGAACACTTCTTTCTAATGGTTTATCATATACTTTCAAGTCTTGTACATTTGTTTTCTCTTTGTCCTAAATCGGAGTTGACGCCAGAGGCATTTAATCCTTTAGACTAGCAACGAGAGAGAGAGCAAAACAAGCTTAACAAAATTGAATGAAATTTGCAAAACTTCACCATTCTGGGAAGTGTCAGTATCTAAGACTCTCTCACAGGGAATGTATACGACGCGAGTCATTTGAATCCGTCTACGGAATGGAGAAAATAAGTTTATTTCCTTAGACTGGTGAGACTCTCGTTTGAAATTACATCACAAGACACATACACACAGAACAAACTTTGTACTTGGTGTTCGGTCTTCTGTCTCCCTAAGACTTTTATTTACACCCGACCACTGCTGTCAAATAGATGAAAGTGTCTTGTGAGTTTGAGCCTCAGAAGAAGGATAGAGAGAGTGGTTCCTACTTCGAGAGTTTCGTGCTCATTCAGTGAAAGATCCCCACACTAAATTATAGAGAATGTGTATACACACTTATATATTGTATACACTTGATCTAGTAAGATTGGCGAATTATGTTCCTCTCTCTCTTCATATATATACATTCATCTCTATCTACTTCTAGTTTGATTCATATGCAATTATGCAATAAATATATTACATCCATTTAATGTACAATAGAGCTGCCGTCTAACCACAAGTCGTCAAAGAAGACTTTAGAGTCATTTAAGTCTTAAGCATTTCATTATTCGCAAAACAAGCTTATTGCGATGATGAAGAGAAAGTGAGACATGGAGAAACGTGATATGGTAATAATGATACTCGTCCTATTCCTCACCAAAGACATTGTGAAAGTTGAAGGGTATTGAGTATTTGAAATATTAAGTATACATATTCCTCTTCTGGGCACATTCAACAATTATAAATTGTGTTACTTGGCATGATATATAACTCGCTAACACTGACACGTATTACTCTTCCTTTGAATGCATATAGTGATGACTAACAAGTTGTTTTACTTGGCAGTTGTAGGGAAGCTAAGACTCCAAGGAGTACGTGTGCCGTCATTCAGGATGAAGGGTGAAAATGTAACCCTAGGATGGTAAGTGATTCATTCATTCATTTCTAACGAGATTATTAATTTACGATTTTGCTTTAGCATTAGTTCATGTGATGCACAAAAGACAAAACTTATTTCGCGTAGTCACGAAAGATAATAAGTAAAAAGGCGCAGGAGCGCTAGTCATTATATAGAAGCAATGCACTAATATTGGACTATTGGACATGCAACGGAAAAATGAAGATATTAGTTCTATATTGATTAATATTTTTTGTTTCCTAACAGCCCGTTTGAATTAGGAGGAGACAAGTTGTATGCTGTCAAATGGTATAAAGATAATGAAGAGTTCTTTCGATACGTTCCGAGATATCGCCCTCCCATCCATGTCCACCCGGTCGAGGGTCTTTCTGTTCTCGTAAGTTTCGATCACTTTCTTTCATTCCTTTGGTTTATTTTGGTTTTTAATTCCAAAGCTAAAAATCCTTTACATAAAATCTCAAGTCACATCTGAAAGCGGAAAGTGTAGTGTGAGAAAATACTAACTTAGAAGCGACGATGAAACATCCCATCCAAATGTGGCTGCAAGACACTTATGAATTTTCGAATATTTAAGCTAGGCCATGTGTAATAAGATTGAGAGTGCAAAAAGAAGTTAGTGATGAAAAGTAGCTGCAACAGAGTTGAGATATTGCACTCACAAGTTTTTGCAAAAAAAAATCAGCTTTTGTGAAAGCATAATATCTTTTCAGCACTTGTCTAGATAGAAAATTGATCCCACATATTTTATGTTCATTCATATACACCAACACCGGTTCGTTGAAAAGTTTCAAACGAATACAAAAATAACCTGAGAGCAGAGTAACCTTTAAAGATAGAGATGAGTATTAACAAGTAGAAGAAAGTAGAATGTATTTTTAGGAGTGGGCGGTGTGAATTTCGTTCACTTGTGATCTCAAAACTCTCATATGTAAATCTCGGAAGTTTAATATAAACACATGGAAGGAGATCTCTATATACTTATTGTCAGTACTTGCTTGCTTGCTACTTTGGCCTCGACTGTATTGAATGTGCATATGGAAATATAACGTGTTTCATATTAATTTTCCTGAAGACGAAGGAGTCTAAAAAGAAGAAGAGGAGATTGAAGCACATTGTAAATTCAAATTTGTTCATATCTGAAAAGTGGATGGATGTCAAGGAGTACACATATTGTGTGTGTGTATCGATTCCAGCAAATCATCTGGTGAAGGAGCCCTTTGGGGACGGATGAAATAGAGAGATCCGTCTGCCGGATCCGGGTGTCCTGGGTTTCTTGATGTGTGTTTGGGAGAAATATAATGAGAATGATAAGAAGAATAGGTGTCGCATATTGCCCGTGAGAAAAGTAAATGAATAGAAAGACACACTACGAGTGTGTGTATAGTGTACATGGTGTGTGCCCGCATAGAAAAAGGAAAGAATTCCGCACCCACCACTTTCTCGTTTACTTATATATATTACATGAGAGGTGAGCAATATTATATATACTGTGTGTTCAGTATGTGCTTTACTTTTACCCTTTCTTAGGCTGCTGCTTTACACTTCTTTTTCATTAAAACTGAAACCCGATAGGAAGAGAGAACAATGTGCCGATGGCATGATGCGTCTTTCCTTACTCTCTCTCTCTCTCTGTTCTACATTCTAGTTCTTACATATAAATTACACTCTCTGTGCATTCTTGCAACCTGGCCGTGTGTCACCCAACTTTCATTTTGCGTTGGGCTTCTTTAATAAAAATTAATAAGATTTGTAACAACTTGAAAGTTGGTTTGTGTGAACATCCACCCACTAACGTTAGATTTTCCAAGTAGAAATAAGAAAGGAGGGAATTTCTTTGCTTTCTTCCACGATAAGGTCACATACATATACACAAAGTACAGAGTTTTCTCTTGATTTTGAATGTATGTATTCTCGTGTAGCAATGAGCTTGGGGTTCATTCAGTGTTTCATTTACGAAAGTAGTGTATCAAGTTACATACAACTACAACAAATCCCTGATGTGACAGATGTTTTTCTAACTTTTTCTCTGTGTTCGTGTCTAAATCATACGACAGGGTTAATGAGAGCTAGAGTTCCAAAGAAAATGTGCAGAGAGTGTGGAACATAGGGAACAGTTGGGGGTTGGCTAGATTTTTAATGCGTGTGTTACGCATTCAGCCATATATAAATAGTTTTTCACAGTCTTTTACTTTTCAAGCTTTTTTGTAAGATTATTTCGTGTGGGTAGAATTTCAGGGAGTTGTGAGACACTCTCACTACATTGTACACTGTCGACTGGATGACGACGATGAAGTTAAAAGATACGAGACAAAAAATATTATGGAGAAAACCTTCGGGAATTCGTCACCAAATACCTATAAGCTGATTTTTAAGGTATTGTGTGATGTTTAGAGGTAAAATTTAAGTTTAGAATGTAGAAGATTGCAAAGAGAGGGAGACTTACACTCAAGGCGTATATGTATACTTCGTTGTGATCCTCATTTGATCCCATTTAATCTAACCAGGGCTTACCTTCTTTGGAGAAAGTAAGCCAACGTGGAAAGCATCCCTTCCTCACTCTCTCTCTCTCTCTGCTTAAGATGTGTATTTGAGTCATTCGACTTGCTATGTGAGACTAAAGCACAAGCTAAAATTACAAGGGAACGGTGAATTGTGTTCCGATGCTTCCAAAATATTTCCAAAGGCTCTTTAAGTTACTTCTTTGTTTGCTTGGATTTATAGAACTTGATGTATACTTGAGTTTGAGTGTACACGAAGCTTTATAAGAGAGTAAGATTATCAAGACAGCTCTCGAATGTGGCCGTCATGAAGTCTTTATTGAGTCAGAAGGGAAAGAAGTAGAAAGAGTTGAAAGGAATCTGAAGAAATGAATTCTCTGTCACAAATCTAGATATATTTGTGTTCCATTTATCAACAACTGCAATTGTTGATTAGTAGAAATTGAGTTATTTTGGGAAATGTATCCGGAGATCTTGTACATGCAGAATACTATGAAAGAGATGCTGCAGTTCTAGTAATGCAAAGTGACAGATTTCAAAGAGGTTTTTGATTTGGTCACTTGAATTGCACTTTCTCAGAAGTAGCCAAGAGTAATGATTTTTCATTTGGGTTGCATTGATTGATGTCGAAACGAAAGAATAAGGCTGGGAATGAAAGAGAGAAGTTCTTGGAATGTAAGTCTAGACTATGTCTAAATAATCTTATTGGTGAGATGTACAAGAGGAAAGAAGAAAACACAAAAGATATTCAGTTACATTGAGTCAATTTTGCAAACTACTTTGGTCAGAAATGCGAAAGTCTGTTTAACTGGACAAGGAGAAATACATTGGAAAGCATAGCCCCCTGCTGCAGTCTCCTATTCTTATTGGAAATAGCAAATGGAGACTGATGTAAATGAAAGAGTTGGCTGATTCAATGGAGAAAGTAATGAGATTTTGGATAGAACCAATAGACCATAGACGAATGTGCACTTATGTCTTTACAAATACTACAGAGAGAGGTTCAGCTGCTCAAGTGATCTTCCTCCTTTCTATTTGTGTATGAACGCGCTTTCGATGCATTCAACTGGAGAAATCTCTTGTATTTTGAAAGCAAAGGTCTTGAGGGACACACGATGCTGCTTTCACAATCTACTTATACATACCCTATACATACACAACAACTTGCTATACACAAGGACAGAAGAAGTGCTGTTACACGTGTATCTTCCAAGTTCGAATCACAACATGTATTGTATATAGTGTACAAGCTTATAGTCTACTTGTGAACAATCAGATGAGGTGGAGGTAAGTAAATGTACGCGTGTGAGTATATATAAAGATCGGGTCACTTGACACGAGAAGAATCAAAACGACCTGCGGCTCCGAGTTTGCATCTGCTTTTACTACAAAGTAGCAAGTGATATCGAATGAAAGAACATACGTCTTTGTCACATGGGATTAAAACGGTTATTCCTACTTGTAAAGTGTTCTTGTGGTAATAATGGTCTGCAGCGTGTAGGGAGGGAGGTTGTCGTGTGTATATTTGTGATGCATTTCACATTTTGTATACAACAGGGAAATACTTATACGTGGAAGAGCCTTTGATACACATTTTGGTACATTCCAAGATTTGTAACCAACATAATATATAACCAAACACACCACACACGAGAGAGAGCAGAATGTTTGAAAGAGGAGAGAAGAACGACAAACGGGTGAAACCACATGTACTATCAATCAAGAGAACTCACACAGCTCGGAAGTGTAACAATAAAGGTGATATCTCAGGTGCAAGGTACTTTATGCATGGACCAACATTAAATCAATTGCTCTGTGTGAGTTACACACTCTGCTGGTCATGAATATATGCCCTGGAGTTCACTACACATTTGCATAAGAAAACATACATATAATAATAAATAATGAAGGCTTCTACAATAGAGTTCTGTTAACTCGAGAAAGGTCCTCTCACAGAGTATACGCAGCAGAGTTTTCGATATTATTTATTTCTGTGTGGGAGAAAGCACCCGAACATTTCTCATTCATTTCTGTTTTAATTTGTAGGTTAATTCCTCTCATTAAATTCTACTGACTAATTGCTCCAACTGATTTCTGGTAGTAATTAATTAATCACACACAACTGCTCAGTTCACACAGTGTGTATTCCACGTATATGTTAATGGTAGTACCTCGAGTGTGGATGAAATTAAAAACTAATGCATCACTAGTTTACTGCTCGGTGTGTAAGAGACCCAGTGACTTATAACAAATCCGACTTTATTTGTAGAAAAAGAGAGATGAGAAAGTCGAAGCTGAACTGTGTATATCTCTCCGTGTGTGGGTTAAGTGTGATAATTCAACCTCTATATATTTGTGTGTGTTTGTACTTCATCCGTAGGTGTGTGTATATATATATGTATAACTGTGTGTCTGTCAGTTTGCACATGTAAAGATAGTTTGGGAGATTGAGTAGATGGGAGGACACATGAATCTCTGGAATGAAGGAAGTCAGTGTGTGAAATTGAAGAGATAAGTGACCAAGTGGGTGTAGCTCCCTTGGCTAGTTATTTCTGGAAGAGTGAAGAAACTGAAAGGTCTCTGTGGTCGTAGTAGTAGTGTATCTGTTCTATATGTAGTCAGGAGGAAAATGGGTGCTCAGGGAAAGGAAGACTTTACAAGAAGATGTGGAGCTGTTACATGACCTAACCCGATTACTCTTGTGTCATCCTCGAAGATCTCCAGCTTCTCTAGTCATAAAATTCGTGTCTTCGTTTTTCTCTCTCGGTGTGAGTAAAAGAAGACTTGTTCATTGCACTGAGAGTGAGTAACAACGTGTGCGTATGTATAGGGTGAAAGTAAAGAACGACGAGTGAGAATTCTTTTTATACTTCCCAAGAAGAATTTATACTTTACACTATACTTTGAGATGTGTATGCAGATTGCAAGAGAAAAGTTGAGATTGTGAAGAATTTAAATGCTTTTTTAGATGGAAGGATCAGATCAGAAGGAAGTGACTCTGCGGAACTTGGACTTCCGATCAACAGGCATGTATAGATGTGAAGTCTCTGCAGAACGCCCTTCTTTTGCCTCCGTCCACGGAGAAAAGCGGATGACAGTTATTCGTAAGTATAGAGAATAAAGTATACGCAGTTTCTATAAGTCAGATTTCTCAGGAGAAAGCAATTTTTACGAAGGCAGAGTGTCCATAGGTATGTAATTAGGTAGCTCTGATTTTTTTCCCAGATTTGCCAGCTGAGGGTCCTCAGATAACGGGGAAAGTTCAGGAGGAATACGAAGCTGGAGATAATTTAGCTCTTAACTGCACATCTTCAAAGTCCTTTCCACCTGCGAGGCTTTCATGGTACATCAACGACGTTCCGGTAATAACACTCTCGTTTCTTTCCTCCACGCGTATCTAAATGACGACACGTGAATAGGCCAACTACCGTCCTATATATTTCTATATACCTCATCTCCATGCTGCTCCAACCTTAATGAGCTTATTAAAACAAATTTTCCTCTCATAATAATTAAGCTTTGTGAATATTAATGGCTTCAAAAAGAAGGAATGACATTAAGGAAGTCATTGAAAGTGTTGTTTAAGTTTTAATATACTACGTAACCTTTGGTTGTGTGAGCAGATAGAAAGTGGAGTGGAACTGCTCCGGCCGAAGAAGATGGGTGGATCAGCGTCTCTTCTGGGACTGACTTCAACTCTCTCAGCGTTAAACATAACTTTGGAACCTTCGCACTTCACAGAAGACGGTGAAGCTAAGGTTCGCTGTTTGGCCAGTATTTCAACACTCTTCTGGCAAGACGGGGACGAAAGAATCGTAGGCAACTCACGGAAGTCCCCTACAGACTTAAGATCCATCAACGTCAAGGCTCGAGATGACGGAATTTTTCAAGATGACCGTGAAGCCTCTTTACTAGGTAATGCATACATGCGATTCTACTCTCGCTTCTTCGTGCATCTGATTTCTTTCTGTTAACGATCACGCACTTCACACGCCCTCCTATACTTTCTCATACACACACACTCATGGTTTAGTTTAGTTTTAAACAGTGCGAAATTAAGTCCAACCATTTTTCACTTTCTCCCTTCGCCTACAAGAATCATACAAGTTGCACAAAAGGGTTATTATATGAAATCCTTTTCCTTGTCATGAGATTCCGTTTCATGTGAAACTTTGCTTTGTATTTTAATAATAAATCTTCCTACCTACAAGTTTACTACGTGTGTGAGTGTGTGTGAACGTTTCTTGGTACTTTGAAACCCTCACTTTATGATTTATACATGTTTCAAAGGAAATTTAATTACGGAGAAGGTTTTTATTGATCACTTATTGCCTTATGACCTACTTTTATAATTTAGACCTGCACCTTTTAATGTTTTATCTAAATAACCAAAAAATAAACATGAATTTTGTTTCCTCCTTCACAAGCAGTTCGTGGAGGGAGTGGGGACATTAGACCTACAAACCTGTGGATATTCACCTTTTTGGCTTTGATTCCATCTGCGTCAACCTACCTTTGCGAGACAAGAGGAACAGGCTGACCAAATACAGCACAACCACTTCGAGGAATAAAAGAAGAAAACACATACAGGTCGAAATATTTCTGAAACCACACACACACAAAATAATTTAATTTGAATATGAATATATATTGATTTACTATTATTTGATTTTTCTACTCTTTTCGAGAAATCGAGTAATAAATCCTGCACAAATCAAATAATATTGAAAATTAAAGTCAAAAGTGTGTTTCCATACTCAATATTACATACATACTATAACTGCCCATCGATCTAATCAAAATATAAATTATACTGCGACTTCTAACTTGGAAACTTGTTTCATGTTAAGTTATAGTTTTAATTCTTAAATAGTTAAAATTTAGCCACGACGGGGAAGTAATAACTCTCTGAAACCAAATATATACTTTGTATCAGCGTCATTACGAAATAAAAGGATTTGGGACGGCAATTTTATTTATTGAAAATAAATACTTGATTCAACGTGAATGTCTCTTACTAAACAAACATTGTGAAATGGAGAGAATAGAAGAAACTTATGAAACTTATTATAATGACTCTGTATATCTTTATTGAATAATTTATTCAAAATAAACTAATAAACTATTATTGTTGGTTACTCCATAACATTTTGTGTGTGTATAGTAAATGGATATTTATTTCAATTCGGTTCGTTTAGCGAGTATTTCGCCGGCTATATTTCCTGCTGTATTTGCTTATCTCCGTTCTCTGTGTGAAGAGGCCTTGATTGGACACTCTGCAAAGGAGTCCAGTAGAAAAGGATCGGAGATTTAGCATTGGAAATGATCGCGCCTGTTTGGAAATCGATAAGAATTGAGAGAGTGCCGAGTGCCTTCCTGGAGAAGAAGGATCAAGTCGTTCCACATGTCGACTCTATCAAAGGAGACACATTAATGCATGGTCAACAAATTGGGTAGAACTGCTCAACTAAGTAGTGATCTGTTCAAAAGCCATATGAAGTCAATGTAGCATGAACAATCTGTGGATTATTCTATGCGAATTGGAATATATACTGAGAACTCCCATTCCCTGCTTTCTCCTGCTAAGCTGGACTACAATTATATATCAATTGAATATTATATATCTCTGTATGCATGTATATTGTAGACGAGCATCTGGTGGACTATCTGGAAAAGTCACTAAATATTAAAGTCCCAATGTTGTAACGTGAAATTAAATCGCTACAGTGAATGCATATCAGATCAGGATATTCATACACAAATAATTTCATTTGTGGGGAATACATTTGTGCCCTAAGAATACATGTTGGAAGTTAGTTCTCTTCTGTTAATAGCCAAGGCAAGTCAACCTTGCAAGAGTTACTTGCGTTCCATTCAACGCAAGGCTGCTGCTGCTGCTGCTTGTGGCTTCGGTTCCATATACTCTCACTCTTTGTGAAATATCGGGGATACTTTGGAAAGTGTGTGTTTGCTTAGTTGACTTTCCCTTCTGATCTTACACTATTGTATGCGGATTCCGTAGAATGCCGGATTAAAATTTCACCCATTCCACCCGTCTGACTTTAAAGAGCTAATGAGTAAACTGCAAATTATGAATACATCGCTGTAGACTTAATGACACGTAGTGAGATTATACAAACACATATAGGTAGTTGTATTAATTTGCTATATATACACACACATGCATGTTTTTAATAATCCCAAGTACATAATAATACACATTATTATTTTATAGAGTAGACAACACGTACCAATGGAATGTTGAAGGTTTCATTATGCTCTTAATAAACTATACAACTCTATCGCATTAATTTTTATTGTTCCCTCGTACACTGAATCCACTTATACAGACTAACTTCTCTCGGGATGAATTAAAGTCGGTTTATATGAAATCAAATCACGCACTGGGTAACAAGATTTCCTCAAATTTAATTGTGTGCCCCGCCTACGGGTGAAAATTTCGAGTGGAAAGACGGAAAGGAGCTCTTTGTATTTTGCATATTTGGTTAATGGTGGTTGTATGTGTATAGTACACAAGTTTTGGCTGAGTCAAAGTTGTTTGAGTAGATTCAGATTCGCCTTGATTCATGTAAGCACATAGACGAAGAAAGATGAAAGGAAATAAGACTTGTGCTGTTTCTGCTTTTACGGAGAAGTTAACTCAATAATTGGCGTGCGTATAGGATGGAGTAAATCGCAATAAATCTACATAGTAGATTTGTACGAGTAACGGAAGATTCTTAAAAATTTGAAGATTGAATGAGCTTGCATTAAGAATACTTCGTAG
>Ga0194135_10000676_pt1 | contig 20075 bp, 16 predicted proteins | sample LitLau_LLRF_2013_FD_134024 | JGI IMG/M metagenome (GOLD analysis project Ga0194135, IMG submission 134024) | Freshwater sediment microbial communities in response to fracking from North America - Little Laurel Run_MetaG_LLRF_2013 (version 2) | ecosystem: Environmental > Aquatic > Freshwater >...
CCATGCAAGTGACACCAACGACGACGACGACTCTGTCCGTTCATGCATGTCCAGTCAGAGTCCGTGAACGCCGCCGGTGCATCTTCGTCTTCGAATAATCTTGGTGGTGGTGTAAGTACGGTAAGCAAGCAGTAGTTTTAGTTGTTCAACGTAGGTTCCTAGTTGAGAGTATCTGCATGATATTCTAATTTCGAAACTTTGAATCGCATACATAATAGTGGGAGGAGGAGGAGTGGAGACTGGAGTGCGTGAGAGACGAACCTGCCTGGTTGAAGGTATTGGTGTGGTGTGCTATTATTTCTGTGTGAATAGCTGTATTAACGTAATTGCAAGGAGTTATATCATGTAATGTAATATAAGGACTGATACGTTTCATTTAATTAGTATTTCAGGGTGGGCTGGGATTACTTTGCATTTATACCGTGTGGCAAGAAAGGTCTTTGGATGGATTCTGCGAGTATGATTAATGTTTCGATTCCTCGGGAGGATGCAGAGGTGGTTTCTTCAGGTAATTATAGCGAGTGGATTGTGTCATGGTACGTATTATTGTGAGGTAGCTTTTTTCCTTGCTCAAGAAGGAAAAAGGGGACAGATTTTGAAGGAGACGGAGAAACCAGGGACTCTCGCCCAAGAAGGAAAAAGGGGACAGATTTTGAAGGAGACGGAGAAACCAGGGACTCTCGCCCAAGAAGGAAAAATGGGACAGATTTTGAAGGAGACGGACAAACCAGGGACTCTCGCCCAAGAAGAAAAAAGGGGACAGATTTTGAAGGAGACGGAGAAACCAGAGACTCTCGCCCAAGAAGGAAAAATGGGACAGATTTTGAAGGAAACGGACAAACCAGGGACTCTCGCCCAAGAAGAAAAAAGGGGACAGATTTTGAAGGAGACGGAGAAACCAGAGACTCTCGCCCAAGAAGGAAAAAGGATACAGATTTTGAAGAAGACAGAAAAGACAGGAATGCTCACGCGAGCAAGAAGAAGTCGACGGATATTAATAAAGAAGAGTGAAACACTAAAAATCCTCGCAGCTAGAACCAGAAGTGGACAGATTTTGAAGCAGACGGTAAAACCAGGGACTCTCGCACAAGAAGGAAAAAGGGGACAGATTTTGAAGAAGACGGAGAAACCAGGGACTCTCGCCCAAGAAGGAAAAAGGGGACAGATTTTGAAGCAGAGGGTAAAACCAGGGATCCTCGCCCAAGAAGGAAAAAGGGGACAGATTTTGAAGAAGACGGAAAAACCAGGGATCCTCGCCCAAGAAAGTAACAAGGGACAGCTTTTGCAAAAGGTGGATAAACCAGGGATTCTCACCCAAGAAAGTAAAAGGGGACGTAAGAAGCAGGAAACCGTAGGAAAGCATTCTTTCCGTAAGGGAAGAGTTCTTAGTAAAAAGCAAATTGAAAAAATGAACCGTCGATATGTACATTCCCTTCAACAGTGGATTGATTCTGGGTTCCCAAAAAGGTAGGTGTCGTACAGTTAAAAGTTAGGTTAGCTCACGCACATTACAATCTAACCGATTATGAATTGTGGACCAAAAACTGTAAATAATACAAGTACTTCATTGTCTAAAATACAGAGAAAGACGAGGAAGGAAAGACAAAAGGGTTCCAGCCAGAACGAAGACCATAGAAGCATCGACGCTACCTGCTGGAAGCGTGGTTTTTGTGTGTGAAACTGCAAAGAAAAATGTGAAGAATACAAAATGCTATCCGGCGGTTATCATAGGTCGTTTTTACGAGACAACAGGTGTAACCGAGTCTATGGCATCAACCAGCGATATGTTACAGAAGAAACCTGGAGCTGTTGAAGATGACTCGAATTCTCTACAAAACCCTGTCCAAATAAAACCATTTCAGTTCCCGTTTGGATTGCTGTCTTATGAAGCCAAAACGACAGTCAGATACGTTAAAGAATGTCTGGTCCTCTCATTTGAAGATGACAAATAGTAAGTTCTGCTTAGCCATTTATTTATTCATAAGTTGAGTTCTCTGAAATATAATACGGATCACCTTTTAAAATTGCAGCTATTTGGTTTCGCCTTCAAGCTTGAAGCCATTTCACCCGGTGCCTGATTCTCGTAGTATCTGTGATCAAGAAGGTAAGATTTACAATTCGTGTGTTGTGTTCCATTAAGTTTTGGAGCGTTTGTAATTTTTTGATATCAGCTTTAGTGAAAGCGATTTGTTTCTTCGAGCATGGCGAACGTCCTGAAACATGGGCCAAAGATTGGCTCTACGCAAGGTAAGAACCAACCTGTATTATCAATACTAATCAATAAATGGAAGTGTATTTCCGTTAAGTGTTATTATGTATTTATTTTCGAAAGGAACGCAAATTAAGAAGAGGAAGACGCTTCAGATTCTGATTGATTCGTTGTTTAAGTAAACGAAGACCACGTTATTTTTTATTATGTTGGCATACTTTTAAGTAAAAATTCTTAAATGTTAAATAATAAACGAGACTTGTCAATGAAGTCACTGTAGAGCAGACGTTCCATTCATATTTATTATTTGACGAATTTTATTTGAGTGTGATGTGAATACAAAACAGCAAAATCAGGTATCACAAAGTAAAGCTATATCATCGTACAATACATCTGAGTTGTGTTAAATGAGACGGTTAACTTCGTAGTAAAGAATTGTTTATGTGTAACAAATAGCACAAAGTAACCTTGAGGCTACTCTAGTTGGTTTTTCGTTCACTTTCTTATCTACATCTCTTACATTCAATTCATTACTACAGTACATCATAACTAGCTGCAAGAAATTCTCTCCTACGAGATGTACAACTATGGTGCAATACAACTGAAGTTCTATAAGAGTCGTTCCATGACTGATGAACTAACTAATTCAAATACTGATGATCAATCATGCTACGAGACTTGCAGTTGTTGGAACTGCTCATTCTCATTTTTGACAACATTCATGATAAATAGCATGTTTAATTCAACGATTAAAACTAGAAAATATTGTATAAATAACTAGCTTGTATTATCATCACTTATTGCATTTTGTGATGAGTTTTGTGTTACGTTGATTAGTACAAAGACTACCTGACTGAACAATGTTAATGGCAGCTGAGACAAGTAACCTAAAAGATTTTCCGGACATCCTACGATGATGTACAGTACAAGCTTCAATCTCATGTATAAAAATCAACACGACCGAGCTAATTAACTACAAGATATGAAAGGTTACCCGAAACGAGTAATGATAATAATTGTGTATTGTTACAAGTTGCATATAATAACTGCACAAGCTATCGTTTGTATGTGTTGTTTTGTATTTGTCAAGTCAGTTTTATAGTTATTTCATAGTCATTAATATGGTTTGTAGGCATCCTACGCATAAATTCTACATCCTAAATAAATGCAACAAAATAGTTCAAAATACAATCAAAGAAAGTAAGATAAGAATAAGTGCTTTTTCAGAACTGTCTGATAATAATGCTATCCACGCGACTTGATAAGTTTTACAGATTTCGAAGAGTGCTTCCTGAACCCAAGATTAATGTAGGACGACAGAGTATTGGGGCATAATTTGGTATATCACTACGAAGCATTATGACACATACGCTACGGGGTGAGTGCATGTTTGCAGCTACATTGTCTCTTATACTACTCGTTGTTGTCAGCTTGACTCTCATAACTGGAAGACCCTGGACCACCTCCGGGTGAAGGAGGACTACTTAAATTAGAGCTATTGTTAGAAGTCAAAGAATGTCTGGGGCTTCCTTCAGGACCTCCATCCTACAGAGTAAACGCAAATTAGCACAAGTAGACGTCGTATTATAGTTTATTAATTGTTTGTTTAATGAACCTCGTGATTTTCAGAAGGGCTTCTTGGATGAGCTGGTCTCATAGGAGGCGGAACAGTGGGTCTCCGAGGTGGTAAGCCTGGAGGAGGACTCACTCCATTGAAGTGTCCTTGCTGAAGTCCTGGTACAGGAACACCTTGATGACTCAAAGACCGTCGAGGAGGTTCTGGTCCAGACCGCTGAGACGGAGAAAACCTGCTTGCAGAGCTCTGCAGCATGCTTCTAACTCTTTGCATTCCTTGTTGCTGCTGCGGTGTCACGGGCTGGCTATCTGCGGTTTCCAGCGTTGTTGGAAGATCCATCAATCTTTGTATTTGAATTCCATCCCCAGGACCCATGTGACTAATATGGTTGAAATTCGACGGTGCAGATATCATCCTGGACCTCCTGTCGGTATTGCTAAACATCAACAAGTTATTAGTAATGTTAGCTTAGAGGATTTTTAATCATAATCAACTGAATCGACTATAAAGCAACACTCAGTTGAATAGATACACTGCAATTGAACAAACAATATCAACCGCCCTTATAATAGCACTCTCTTCAATTCACTAAATGTTTTGCTTATGGATCATTACACAATAATAGTTATTACAATAATGGATATAAATCAAAATTGCAAAGCATGCAAAGTTTTTTTCAAAATATTTAAGCTGTTTTCGTTATTTTAGTACTCGAATGTTAAATCAAACCAAACATGTACAATAATGTTACATATTATTCTTCAGTACACAAAGCCAAACGAGCAGTAAGAACTCTGGTTTGAGATTAGCTAACCGAATAATTTGCTGAGTTTCCAGAAGCAGCTTTAATTTCCTACATTCCGAAGGAAAAAATGTGTCATTACTGTTTTAAGTGCACATTGCCCTCATAAGAGAAATTCTCTAACGTACGCAAGGATACTAGACGTACGAACAACAGAATTGACCACCCCCACAGAGAGGAGAATCGACCTCTGAATAGCTTATCTATGAATTATAATTCATGCATGACGCTTACGTTCTAGCAGCTCGAGCATTTTCTCTCACTGAAAACTTCCTTCGTGTCCGATGTCTCGATAAGTCTGGAACCCGAACTCTATCGCCTGTATAACCAAGAATAAAATACCTCGTTCGTAAATGAAGCTTTCTGAAATCCATAGACTAAGCGGTATAGTCTATGTCTGAAATCCCTTCAAAAGTGACCATACCTCGAATAACGTTGGACAAGTAAACGATGTGAGATAGCTCCATGACAAATGCAATATTAATTGCACCTGTCCTGCATAAAGGTTTGCATTTCTTGAGATTGATAGTTTGAAGCCACTCTCCGCTACCGCAATCAAAAACGTCAACATGTGTGTCGCTATACACCATAAGATTTCCATCGGAAAATGCAACAGCGACTGGTATAGCTGGATACATGATTTCCTTGTCACGGGACTTTCTTCCTTGAAGGTCTACGAAAACACTGAGAGTATTGAATACTAAGAGGAACTCATTCTGAGGGAGTTCTATGGCACACAACGCGTCAACTGGGTTGTACGCAAGAAATCCGAGCATTTGGTTATCAGGATGAACTAAAGCTAAAAAAATATACAAAAATTTAAATTAGTATGGAAAAGCAATGATTCTTTGAAGTTATATCTTACATTGTGGATGCTGATCTCCCATCAAAGAGTAAATCGTAAACCCAGATTGGTAACCAATGCACAGTCTACTGTCACTGAAGATATCGAGGCATTGAGCCTGAGCTGGTAGTAGAACTTCTCTGAGCCGTTTATGTCGAGCTTTCATCCGGGTAATTTCGTATATAATTACTTGTGAAGTGTTCTGAAGTAGATTTGATATCACATATAATGTCTTACGTATCACATTTGTCACAAATTAATATATTAATCCAGAATACCTGTCTCTTGACTGCTACGCACAAGCAGTATACAGCGGGAGGACCAGGTCGCATTATACCCGTGGTAAGTGTAATACATCCTTTTGTTTCAGAAACTTTAATCCATTCGACGTCATCTCCATCTAAAGCCCTAACTGGTATCAATCGTACGTGACGCTGTTTTCCGGATATAACAACCAATAAATGTTCTTCTGCTATATATTCTACTTCGTGAATCTTTTTCCCTTCTCCAACACGTGCAATTTCTGTAAGAAAGCGTAATTTAAATTAACACTAAACTACATCATACCAACCGTGTTTGCTGAGATATTACCGTCACGGTCGAGGTCCACGCAGAAAAGTCCATCGTCAGTTCCAATGACTAGCCTATCAGCATCAATTATGGCACCACAAGAAGCAGATTTTGTAACTGTGACAGTATTATCAACAATTTCCTTCGCTCGGTATACCGTGCGAGTAGGCAGATTATTTCGCTTTAAAATTCGATGCAGCTCATTTAAAGCCACAACCCACTTAGTCTTTTCACTTTCTGTTTCAGCTAGCATTAGGGTATGATTCTTGAACCCAGGTGGATTCATTAGAGACGTTGAAATCTATAGATTAGCATCATCAGAAGGTGAGAAAAATATAATACGAAAGCTAAAATGCGGATATAGAAACTTACCCTAAATATGCAAGGAATGTCCTTCTTATTGGCATGAATTACGTCTGATTCTCTTACAGAGCTGACTTCAAATTCTTCATCCCTCATGTCTAAAATTTGTGACACAAATACACTCGGAAGCGCACTTCGATCCGGAGAGATGTCGTACAGAAACAACTTAAAATCACAAACTACTACATATTGTCGAATCCATCCTTTCTTAACACCTCCTGGTTTCGGAACTCGAACGTATCCTTCATATGCAGTTCCGATTCCTCGTGTTGGGTCTATTCCCAATGGTCTTTTAGCTAAGGACAGTGATTTAAAAAATGTATCATGTCTTTTCAAATCTTTAAACTAAAGTTTCGAGGAAAATTACTTTGTTCAGGCGGTACAGGACATATAGGGGGCACTTTATCTCTGCATCCCATGTGACAAGCAAATCCACAAACTTCACAGACTACACCTTGTCTCGTGAGCCCGATCATGAGCGAAGTACAATGAGAACACTTAAGAGGCGAAGAAAAAGTTCTAACTAAAAACTGGTGGTGAGTCTTAGTTTTGTTACTCAGTGAGTTAGTATTTAGTTGTGGCATCAAATTGATTCCCATACTGAGACCACCCGTTCCAGAGTGCGATAAGTGATCCTAAAATTGAAATATTCATGAATTCAAGCAATACTTTTGGAATTGGGAGTAATGCAACTCTGCGATCTAACAAAATCGAAGATTACCGTGCTCAGTTCTGAAAGATTAGATTTGCTACTATTGTCCTCAATATCTCCTTCTTCACTTTCCAACGACCCTCTAAAGGAAGACTCTTTAAGAAATTGTTCCAGAAACGACATTTGGGACGAAGGACGATCTAACACTGTAATGTTTTAAAAATCAAATTTATACATTGACAACAAATGTGACTCTGTTATGGTTAAAATGACTGTTAGTTCTTTTAAATCGACTAGATTTAAATGGATCTTTTTTTGCAAAAATCGTCGAGTCAGATGTGGAAAGGTAACAAAATAATTTTCCGCACACGACATAGTAATTTACAGAATCAATCTAAACACCTTTTAACGAAAGAAACAAAAGCACTCGTTATTTAAAACTGATTAGTACTGTTTGTGTTGGTTAATCTTTTGCACACGAAGATGAATAATATCAGTCGTCAAACGACTGAAGGGTACGTTACCTATATTTCGAATAGAAAAGAATAAATGAGGAGGAAAAGAAGAGAAGATTACGGAAATAATCACAGATAGCTTTTCATGAGAAGTAAGAAAAGGCCCCACACGCAGCTTGTGACACCGATAAAAACTGGAATTTTGTCTAAAACCAGACAAATGACATTTGGGTATCATTTCGTCCAATTATATGCAACCAGAATTTAATTTGTGATTACAACATGAATTTTCTAGGTACTAAATCTTATAACTCACACATACTACATTCTATTAGCACTGGTACTACCATATATGTTATAGTACAAAACAAGTAATCAGAACTAATAAAATAAACAGTTATGTGAACCAATGATAATCAGTTTGCAACCCAAATGTCATTCATTCATTGACTTCTGAATGGTTAGAACCAAAAAACGCAACAGTGCCACAGTTTTTATTGAGGGACACAATCTATACACTAAAAACTCCATTTGAGCAGGAAAAAGATATAAGGTAGGTGTCAGAAGTGGTGAGAAATATTTTCGAACTTAGTTCTGATTACTATATACATACACTTTTGCTTCCATGCTCATTACAAATTTCGCTATTGGCCCATTTTTGTCCTCGTTAGATTAGCAAGCTGAAGATACTTACATCCGTCAGATGATTCTAGTCGTTGCTGAAGTTCCTTTATCTGAATTTCTTTGCGAAGTGTTTCTCTGGACAGTATCTCTAGCCTCTGTCGATATTCCCGGAGTTCCCTAATAAAACGAAAAGTATGGAGTAAAAATATAGCAAAACAGATTGATAATATAATAGATTAGACAACAACAAGATTGTCTAAGGACAGGCACTAAGATTAAATGGTTAGGTTAGGGATGAACGTACTTCTGAGACGCGACCAGATCGGACCGAGTTTTAGTCAGTTCTTCACTGATTGCTTGTTTCGCTTGAATTTCTGACTGAAGAGAGCTCTGAAGATTAAGAAGCTCCATTTTGTCCAGTTTTTGTGATCTTCTATTCCGCCAATTCTTCTCCTTCAAGAAAAAAGCAACGACTTAACTCCCTCCAATTAAAAATCGAAGCATATTAAGAATTAATTTCTCTTACGACAGTTGTGGATGGCGGGATTCCCGTGTGCTTCAGGAACTCTAGCTCTTCGTTCATTTTACTTGCTAAAGCTTGCAAATAACTTCGAGCATCTTTTTCATCACTAACCCACTGAATCAGCTCTGTTATTTGACTTTCCCACTGGGCAATAGATTCCTTTTTGGCACGTAAATCTTCATACTCTTCTTCTAGTCCTCGCCTATCAGTTTGCAATCTTCCAAGTGATTCAGATAACTAGAAGTAATAATAAAGATAAATTCTCAATGAAGCTAATACATTTGAGTTATGGTTATAACAGAGGAAACTTACCTTCTCTAATTCAGCAATAAGTCTTTTATTTTCTTCCACAAGCATCAACTTCTCTCTATCATGGATTCTCTTCAATTCTGAGATCGTTTCTTCATTTTCAGTCAGATTTTCCAGTCTCAAATGATCTACTTTTTCACGCAATAAATTTGCTTCTTTCTGTATAGAATCCCGTATGATTTCAGCTTCGGTCACTTGCTCCTTTAAACTAGATATTTCGTTGGTAAAACGTGACTGTGTTTGTATAAGGCTGTCTTTGTACTCAAGTTCATTCTTTTCTAACTCTGATTTCAACCTTAGAACCTCATTGGAAGCTTCAGTATCTTCGAAATTGGCAGAGTGGATATCGGAAACAAATGGTCTCTGTTTAAACCGTTCCATTTCTTCTTCCATTTGCTTGCAATACTCTTCGCTTCTTTCTCTCAGTCTTCTCTCTTTAGAAGCCTCAGCTTCGGCCTCATCTATCCTCGTTTCCATTTCTCGCCTCAATTTTTCCGCTCTTCGAATATCCTGGCGAAGGTTGTCTATTTTTTGCATTGCTACCTCTAATTCTTCCTCCTTGTCTCGGACCTGCCGCGATAACTTCTGCTTTTGCTGCCGTAAATCTGACAACTTTTCGCTTATCTCAGTGTACTCTGACATAGCCACCTCTCTCTGACTAAGAGCATCAATGAGTTCTTTCTCTTTTTCCTTTATTTTCTCTGCCGAATCTTGTGCCTCCTGTTAACAACAGAAAATAGTTTAGCAAAGCAAAAGAAAAGTTCACTACAAAAATTGTTTTACCTTCGTAATTTCCTCCTTTTCAAGCTTCAGTTGGCGACAATTCCTCTCGAGTTCCCGGAGTTTATTGCTGTCTGCTGCACCATCAACAATATCTTTGGAGCTTATGATATCTCTCCTACTTAATGCACTTTCTAATTCCCCATTCCGCTTTGTCAACGTATTAATCTCATCTTGTAGCTTCCTCAATTCATTTTTATCATGAGCAACGGGTATCAATTCAGGAGAACGAGAGAATTCTAAAATATTTATAGATAAATTTGAAAGTTAAATAGTTACTCAATAACTCAATACTAACTATTGTTCTGTAGTAGATTCGTTACCTGTAAGCTTCCTAATTAGCTCTTGATTTTCTTTTTCTAAACATTGAATACGGTTTTCATAGTCGGCAGAGTCGTCGTGTACACCATTGCTTTGCGACAGTTCTTTAGCTCCTGACAATCGTCCGAGGTCAGATATTTGGCTAGAATTATACAATCACTCATCGGTAAAAATGCTTGTTGAAACCCAGTTCCAAAATAAACTAATAAAAGACTCAAGTTTACAACAACTTGTCAAGTACCTGAACTGAGTAAAAGTAAACCCAACGAAAGGGAGATGAAGAGCACTGAAAATTGCATTGGTGGAGGGAGGAATAGCATCAGACTGCCTTATGTCATTGTCATCTACATCAAAGTTAGATGTATCTGTTGGGCTGCTAACTTCTGGAATATACGGAGCTGTTCCGTTTCTAATGTTTTCCCAATCAATCCCAGCAAACCAACTATGACGCTGTTAGTTCAAAGAAAAGACTTTTAAAACTGGACTAACATTTTCAGATTACATTGTACTTTAAAATTGAGAGCAGTTCTTCCATTACTTACCTTGAAATCTTCTAAGCCATTTTGTCCCAGTCGAAACTCGGCATCACATATCAACTTCTTCATTAAATCCTTAGCCGCATCAGAGACTTCAATTGCATTTGAGGCAGGAGGAAAATCGAAACAGTTCTGCGAGAGATTTAAAAAATTCATGATAAATATTAAATTATGCTTTGAAGTCATTTAAGGACTTAGGACTCTTAAGTACTAGCTACACTTAATGCTTAATGCTGTTTCCATTTATTTCAGCAAGTTCAACTACACAACTTTGTGATTCGCTTTCATGTGTAGGGGCATTTAATTGAGGCTCAAACTGCTTTGGAACATTGTGAGAGAAAGTATAATCAGGTTTAAAAGTTACATCAAGAAGACACGTCTTTCCAGATTACCGTGAAATTAAGAAAATACTCTCCTTAAAATATGTAGAAGTGGGTCTGCTTTAATCCTTGAATGCCATATGAATATAAAATCCACTCTTGGTAGAAGAATGATTCGACTTAAACAAGAAGCTGCAAGTTTTCCTGGCAGTACAAAATCTCAAAACACATTAATATTGACGAAAGTACAACAACTTGAGCCTTTCCATCAGCATTCAACAAACGCAATTCGTATTAACTGCCTTAAAGGCCCATCATTCTTTCAAAGCATTTGCATTTTTCTTTTTTGTGTATACGTGTATACTAAAACAACCAAAATTATACATTTCAGAGCATTTCGAATCGTTAAGACTGCTATAACTTTGTTAAGGAACTTAGTACTTAATAATTGCTCGAAATGAGACACCCGCAGTGAGCTGCAGTGAAATATGTTTCAAATACGTCTCTATTTCCATTTATACCAAGTCCCAGACAAACGCAGAGCTAAGCTTTTTGTACTTTTCTGCATGCCAAGAGACCAACTATGCGCTTTGGTCCAGAATGAAGTAAGTAGCTGTGCATCTTATCTTCATGTGAATTCAACGAGAAGATTTCTTTTAGTCTGATTGCACACAAACCAAATACCTCACCATAGCCTCTCCTCTTTTTTCTCGTTGCAAAACATATTTTTTGTCTTTCCGATTCCTCCGAAAAATCACACATCACAATTATGTGACTTGGGCCTGCTTCACAGCAAACAAATACATCCTTTCCTACTCAACCTTCTTGGCTAGAGAAACAAGATGTAGAAAAAGTGACTACGAGGCACAGTTACATTCACTATTTTTAGATGTACAATATTGTACTACAAGACCAAATCATATATAGTCTTACCTAACTTTTACTACAGAAGAGTATAATATTACAAACCTTACTCAAACCTCCATCCACTATTTTGCATTCATATAAGAAGAATTATTTAAAATCTCGATGTCAAATCGCATCTTCTCAAACAACTAATTTTTAAATTCTGTATGAATATGAATTGTTAGTCTCACTCGCTTTGGTAGATTACTAAAGTGCCGAGAATTCTATCGAGATTTTAAGACTATGCTACCAATTAACTGGTTACTTTTTAATTTATTGCTTCCTTTATCTTGAATAAAGATCAGAGCAAACATAAAGCACTTCATGACCAAGTTATGATTGGTTCATAACCATAATAGACAACTCTTCAAAATGCACTGTTTAATTACAATAATTGCTACAATTACATCATTAGAGTTCATTAAACCAACTGTCTTTAGCACCATCATATTAATAATAAAACGATAGCAGGGAACTGAGTGAGATTTACCTCGTAAGATTAACATCCCAGCTAACAATGTCAAAGTGAATTTAGCTGCAATACAAGTTAAGTTTTAACTATATTTTGGCTCGGCTCTGTCCTAGTTTAATTATTATTGTAGTGGGAACTGACAGATCAATGCCACCATGCCTGCCTGCATGTGACACTTCCATTTTAATCAAGAATTTCCTCTCCATCCGCATAAATATAAAAATATAATGAAAACTGAAACATGCACCTAATGATTTAGTCTCTAATCAATTACGACTTCATAATGGTGATATTATATGATAGCATGTACTTAAAATTTTGGCCAAATCGCAATCTAAGATGAATATCAAGACAGTTAGAGAGACAGATTTAATAATATTTTAACTTACTTTGTGGTTCATAATCTTTCCATAGGTTTCCACTAAAGACTCGGCATAAAATGGTGTCTCGCCATACAACATTTCATACATGCAGACTCCAAGAGACCACCAGTCGCATTCAGGTCCATACCGTCCTTGGCCATCTTCCATAGCCTAAATGTGGAAAACAGTCATCATGGAATTAGGATAAGAAAACTGTAAGCATCATTTATGTCTAGATAAAATATGCCAGCAGGTTGTTAGGTGGTTTAAATTTGATTAGAATTACTAGGCACACGTGCTCCTTCTTGATTTTAACATTTAACCGCAATCGCAATTAGAAAAGCTTTTTTAACCTGCATTTAATCGAGCATGTTTTTCAAAAGAAGCCACCGTTTCCTCATAAGATATTATTTAGTAATACCGGTCATTAAAAGAATATCAAAATTCTACAGAACGGTTATTTGAAAAGGATGCACGCATCTGTAAAATCGTTTAAGGAGCTCAACAAACATTTCTTGTCTCCTGAACGTATCAAACCAAATATTTTTGTAAACCGGAAACTTTAGTTTGTTTAGATCACAGATCGATGAAATGCGCTGTACTTCATTAACCAATCCGAGTTCTTCATAGGTCATGCTGGACAAAAATAATGTATGCAAATATTGATTACTCATGCTACCACACGATGTTCAACAGTGTATTACAAATGCTTCGATTTAACACTGACAATGAATCCTACGAAATAAATTGAACACAACTTTTGTTCTGTAGAAAAGTTCGGGAACACAACTACACGAGATTTACTTTTTACATCTCTTAGAACTATGCCAGAAACGAGTCCAAGTTTTTAAAAACATTACCTAAATTAAAAAATGAATACCAATATAAGAGTTAGTTCTGTTATGTTTTTGGAAATATACGGGGTCTATTTTTGAAGGGAAATTATTGATCATACATAGAGTCATGAAATACATCCGAAGCAATGCAATTGATGTTACGGACTGAACTAATAAATTCCCCTAGCATTGCACAAATCTGAGGAATCTTGACTTCGTCGTTTAGGTCCAATGACAGTCGGTGACTGTATAAGTTACATAGCAAAATTACTATATTGGCCCGTTTGTACTGAAAATAGTACAGTATAGTTGTATCAAACTGGTTGTTCTTATCAAGAATGGTGCCCGTGTCATTTACAGTAACCACTGAAAGGTTTTCGTCAATGTGAATAAGAAACCTATCAAGCCATTTCCGTTGGTTTTATGGTTAGTAGTGTTACTAGCACTGCTGAAGACAGACCAGTACGCCTGCGAGTACAGGCTGAGAATAATGAAACTGGAAGTGTAATACTATCACTCCAGATACATATGTACACAAAGTTGAGGAAGTTGAGGAAAACGCAAATAGATGAAAGATATTGCAACAAGACAAACCCCATCTGGAAGAATATCTTACCCGAAGTATTTCAGGAGATATGTAATCTGGTGTTCCGACTGCAACATTGCTTTGAACTGTCCCATCATCTTGCAGTTTGAGACAAGATCCAAAATCTGCCAAACGAATATGTCCATTAGCATCCAGAAGCACATTGTCTGGCTTAATATCACGATGCACGTATTTCAATTGATGAATGGAGTCAATAGCAAGCACCATCTCGCAAATGTAAAATCTTGACATGTCTTCAGGAAGACGATCTTCAAATTTACTCAACAATGTAAGTAAGTCTCCTCCACAATAGTAGTCCATCACCAAATACTGTAAGAGGCAAAGCAATTGTTTGTAATTCCATATTCTCTTCTTCGATCCATTCAGTTTTGACACAATAACTAGATCAAAGCACTCACCAAATTTGTCTCATCTTGAAATGCATAATGTAAATTTGTAATCCATCGTCTATCCCCATACACAAGAACGTCTCGTTCTTCTTTGAAACAGGCTGTCTCTGCTCTCTTCAACATTTCCCACTTGTTCAAAATCTTCATTGCATACACCTTTTCTGTTTTCTTCATTTTCACAACAGCGACTTCTCCAAACGCACCACGGCCGATTACTTTCAAAATCTCAAAATCTTCAGCACTAAGACGCAACGATTTTACTCGACTGGCCACTGGTTTGACTGTAATAAAATTAATATTCATTGCATGTATTAAAATCAGTGGAGACAAATTGTGCATGAATTGTAACATCTGTTTTTTAAAATCGACTTCTGATCAAATCTTCCATGGGCCATACATTATAAAATCTTAACTGATAGAGTACTTATTTATTGATAAGTTTGTATGAAGAGAGAAATGGCTGCTTCGACTTCAATTATATGAATCGCCTACAAAATGTCTGTACTGCTTCAATACAAGGACTCATTTTTCTGTCACAAACGCAAGAATCGCAAGATCATAATACCCTGACTATGACTAATGTAAGTAATGGACAATGAACAATAGTATGAATGGACAAAGCTATTTTATGTTTATCACCTGAAAGCTCCCTATAACGCAGACAAACATTTTCCTCACTAATCCGTTCTACCTAAATAAAAGTCCAATTAACTACAAATCTCAGTAAATAGGGTAAAGAATGGGTAAAAATTGTCATCTACCTACACAAGGGGTGACGTGACTGACGTAAGCCCAACTCTACCTTAACATTTACTGATACTAATTGCCAATTGCAATAGTCAATGGGATTTTACATGCTTTGTATTTACAATGAAATATCATTCCTATAAATTAAATGTCATTGGATACAAATCATGATACACACCTCTTCCAAAATATTCTTTCCAGCGAACTAATTCCTTGCAATTGCATGCATAATTGTTAGTCTTATCGTTAGTATCAGAATGACCAGTAAGAATCACATTCCTTTAATACATCATTAGTCATGAGTTTCCACCTATTAATGAGCTAAAAATTGCGGACTAGATGCATGCACAGTAAATAACATCGCGTTTCTGGATGCCACTACATTATTGCTTGCTGACTGCAACCACCATTGCCAAAGTGGCGCATTGAAAAGATGCAATTCTGCTTCCTCCTGATCATCATGAATGAAATTATCTTATTAACTACATAGCACGGCTCGTACAAGCAGAATCTACAACTACTTCTTAACTTCTTAATACCACTCAACATATCTTACAAAAAATCTTGAATAAGTGAGATTATTTTCCTTCAATACTTTAATACTTAATCAACTGCTTGCTCGATGAAGAAAATCTTGTAGATAACACGTTTCTTTTCTTTTCTTGTTCTGTGCATTCTTGTCGAAGAAATCTATCGATTCATTCGATTCTCCTTGTGACTTTGTCGCTTGCGTATCGAATAACCAAATGAAATGAAACTACACAACGATAGAAAGCTATAACTATGATCATTGTCAGTGTATACGACGATGTCCTGAAAAATGATCTCCAGTATTTCCCACATTTCAATTAAATACACGAACTCTTACTTTCGTTTCAAACTTCATGGACCCTGGCCAATCTTAGTTAGTGTCGCTGTTACAGTACGTACTAAATGTCGCAGATATACCATAAGTAGCATTTTTACCATTAGACAGCGTTTGTCGTTCGTAAGTGTATTATTGTAATCGTATTATTCGTATTAGCTTGAGGTAGATGCATCGCAAATGTGAATTTGATACAGATGGGAGCAAATATACAAAAACTTTGGGTGGACTTATCCTGCAGACTTAAAAATCTTCATGATATTATTATTACGAGTTTTAGTTGTATTCTCATAATCTCATATTTCCTTTATTTATCTGTCCTGTTTGTTTTATTTGATACCCTTCCGTGCAACCCTCTCACACGTCTATTTTATCATCGTCCACCTCCACCGATGCAAAACTGCTCAAGTAATCTTAGCACAAGCACATAATACTTGTTTTTCCCTTTTATTGCTCTTCCCCACCAAATGAAAGTTTGCTTTAGGTCGCCTCAATATATGCAAATACATTCACAAAACCGCACATGCATAATCTAAGTTTGTGATTTCTAGAGTCCCAATTCAAACCACAATATCGGTCATTACTCATCACCAGATTACCATAATCATACGCAAAATCGGTGTGGTTTACTAGTGTACAATGCGGAATACATAGAGCTTGATGCTCAACACAAGGCTAGCTTGCAAAAAACAACACTTCCAATAAGATTACACTTTGTTTTACTTCGATTAGGTTTAGGTACGTCCGTTTTGATATTGATCAAGTAATTTGATGGCTATAAGTAACTTGTACTCTTGTACAGATATTTTATTTCGGCCCCTCATGAATGATTCGCCGTGAAGTCATGATAAATGCGTATCTTATGATACAAATAAAAGAATTCAGGAAGGTCCAGCTTCACAAAGTAAGGAGAAGATTAAACAAATGACTATACCCTGAATTAAGTTCTTTGTACGACTCAAATGATAACAATAATTCGTTGTTATCTTACTTAAAACAATTACGAAACTCGAGTGAAATGTTCCTATATTCTTTAAGTAGTGATCATTTAAAGTGAAAAGACCGTCAGAGTATTATTGATCCTATTAATATTACAACTTGTCCGCTTTCTTCTTGAATAACCATAACTTAATTAAGGTGACACTAGAAATACTATTGAAATAGAAATAGTGTGATGACTTGAATTACACAACAAATACCCTTAAATACCTCGCCACACAATTAACTTGGTCAATAATGCTTTGAAATATTGAAACAATAAATATTGTCATACACTGTGATATCTTCGCAAAACTTTTAAAACGTGTAGAATAATATTATATGGACCCTTTGACTGCTACACCCTAGTGTCACTCTGACACTGAAGAATAATACATATATGAATGACACATACAACAACTATGTCTTCAAATGATACTTATCGTTTTTGAAGATAATAGCTTACCGAAGGAGAGGAAGTCCGTGACGGTTTTTTCTCGTCGGAGCGATGAATTGCAACACTCGTCGTAGAGGATGAGAAGAATGTCGAGGAGCGTTTCGATAGAAAAGGTCGAAGGTCCGTCGTGCGTCGGAAGCGCAAGAAGAGGTCCATTCAGAAAGATGGACTCCAGTTCCTTCAGTCTCCGCTCTGGATTTTCCATTCTGATTCTTATCCGAACTCTATTTTACTCCCGTCAATGATGCAAAGAAGGCTGAGTGAATTCCGCAGTAGTTAAATTGGTAGCAGACACTTTTGTAATATGAGCACCTTTCAATTTTAACAGTAATTGACGAGGACTTGATGAGATCCGAAAGTAGAAGAAAGAATGCCCGTGAAGCTTAACGCGTTTCTATTACAACAACAACAAAGGCTGGGGCTGTGTGAACCATGACCCGTGACCTGTCCCTACCACCACTACGGGACTTGGGGACATTTACTTGACAGATGGCCACTCCGAATTTGAATAGTCCCATGTCCCTTTGCTTGATCCATGGGAAGATCCCGTCTCACTCTCCTGCACAATTCACAATATTCACACTTGTCTCCACTGAAAGAATCGTAGGTGGGGCTACGCAGAAGGGATGCTGTCACTTATCGCAGACCTTCATTTCAGTGTCCCAGTAACCTCTGACCCCAACGTAGGTAGAGAGATGCACCCACGAACACTAAGTCTGCAGCACTGCTGAGGATGCAGCTTAATTTGGGACCAGTTATTCCTCGTCGTATAAAAATGAACAATAATATTTGGAGTGTTGTTGAGGGAAAGTTAGAGTGAGTGTCCACCCGGTCGCCCTGCCAGTCTCACACTGGGCTCCTGCCTGGCTGACATGATTGAAAAATCGAACAGACCCCGCACCTCCGCATGCACACACTCCCACCTTATCCACATCTCGATAACCCTAACCTCACACCTACTTCATTATTGCTTATCCACGCAGAACTAGCGACACCAACTCACAAAATAAATATATATAAATATATGTACGTATGCAATCTGTTATTCTAAATGTGTGACTTCACGTCTCATGAAAATGCGATCCCTTTAATCCTTTGTCAAAACGCCAAGCTAGAGTTGGTGGGGATTTCAAAATACGAATGTCTCGCTATGCGATGCATCGGGAGATTTGGGATGACCCAGAGAGAGTGAAGGTGGAGTTGCAAGTGGCTATCTTTCTAATAGTTAGTCTGGGTATTGCGGGTATCCAATTGTTACAAGTCGTGATTACCTTTTCATGTGTCCTCTGAAAGAATTCGTTCGACAAGCAAGTGAGATTTGTTTCAATACATCCAGTCTGGTAAACTCGTATGACCGCAAATGGACCGCAATCACCGTCTTTGGATGGAAGTCCTTGAAGAATTTAATTATCTCGTGTGGGAGATCCTTTTTCCTGTTCAATTGTACAAGGCTGAAGATCAGAATATATCTCTAGAAGGGTTCCTGAACGGACCTACGATCAGAACTTCTAAAATTCCGATACAGAAGTGGCCACATTTAAAAAACATGGGAATGAATTCATCGGAATTGGAACTCTGCTAGAAACCAACAAAATTGACACACGTGGACCGATGCTGCCCCTGATTCCGAAGCATTGGTCACAAAAGAGAGGAGCTTTTTGGAATCTGTGAATGATGGAAGCCTTGAAGCTTGGCTCAATGTGAGGCTATACAATGCTACAAAGGTGAGGAATTATCCGCGCGAACTTTAAACCCAGTACCATGCCAGTACCCCACGAGTTACGACTCCATCACTCGCTGATAAGTAAAGGTTCCCGGCGTAATATTTGATTTCGCGTGTGTGCCTCAAAAGAAGTTTGGTTGGCGTTTGAGTTATCTTTCAACCACCACTCGACCTTGCCGAGATAAAACGGCTACTTTGAAAACTAAAGGTACATTTTATTTAAGCAACTGATATCACTTCCACTTTATTAGTATAACACTTCAAAGGAGTAGGGAGACAAATCATTCAGGAATAATTTTTTTCGCAGAGTTCCAAAGTTCCAACTGACTGACGACAAGTGGAAGAAGATAATTGAACACAATGTTGACACTAAGGTTTCATAGTGCCGCTTGTACCTTGTGCCACTTCCATACAAAAGAGTACAAGCCGGACTTTTTGAACCATTTTCTGTGGGACTCGCACCAGAACCGTACGAAGGCAGCGTCTTGTCACTCATCGGAAGATAATAAGAAGCGATCGGTGGTCGTCTTTGGAATACAAGGACTTCCACTGAAAGACGTTCTAGCTCACTTCGCTCCCCCTGGCATTTTGATCACTAACTTTGTCTTCTGGAAGGAATCCCCAGACATTTGCCTTGTGCAGTTTCTCCTGCCAAGGTACTCATTGTCCCTAATACTTTGTATGTTTCGAAATTCAAGTAAAACGACTCGATCTTTGTCGTGTGTCTCGATTTTGACAGATTTGCAGAAGCAGCAGCGACCAATAAAGAGAGGAAATCGATTCACGGGAAAGAAGTTATCATTACGTTACGAGATCGCTTCGATGATAATACATGTAAGTTTTGACAAC
>Ga0194135_10000677_pt1 | contig 20055 bp, 20 predicted proteins | sample LitLau_LLRF_2013_FD_134024 | JGI IMG/M metagenome (GOLD analysis project Ga0194135, IMG submission 134024) | Freshwater sediment microbial communities in response to fracking from North America - Little Laurel Run_MetaG_LLRF_2013 (version 2) | ecosystem: Environmental > Aquatic > Freshwater >...
ACGCCGCTGGCGCCCTGGATGCCCAGGGTCTTCTGGCTGGGCAGGCTGAGGGTGGCGCCGGCATAGAGCGCGGCGTAGCAGCCCAGGTTTTCCAGAAGGATCCCCAGCGGCAGCAGCGCCAGGTGATGGCGCGGGTTGCTGGAATGACTGGCCTGCTGCAGTTCGCGGGCCACCCGCAGCAGACTGTCGGCGCCCAGGCACACGCCCTTGGGGGTGCCGGTGGTGCCGGAGGTGAAGGTCAGTTTGGCGGTGCCCGCGGGCAGGCTCGACGGCCCGTCGAAGGACCGGCGCCAGAACTCGCCCTGGCGCCGGTAACCGGCGGCTTGCAGCGCCGCCGCCTGGCCGTCCTCGGCCACCAGCAGTTCGGCGCGGCTCTGTTCCAGGCAATGCAGGCGCTGGGCGTCGGTGAAGAAGGGGGGCAGGGTCAGGCAAGCCAGGCCCTCGAACAGCGCGGCCAGGTCCCACAGCAGCAGTTCCGGGCCGTTGTCCAGGGCCAGCGCCACCACCTGCACCTGTTCGTCGCGCAGGCGTTGCTGGCGGTAGATCACCTCGGCGTAGAGGGTGGCGTAGTCCAGGCGCAGGCGGTCGCCCCAGAGCGCGATGTGGATGGTCTTTTGTTCGGCGTGTTGGCGAAGCGCTTCCTTGAAGCGCTGCACTTCAAGCGACATGACTGCTCTCCTCGAACGACAGCGGCAGGCCCAGGCGGTTGAACATCCCCATGTTGCGCAAGTGGATGAACCCCGCACGGATGCTGCCCACATGCACGGCTGGCTGGCTCTGGTAGTAACTGCCCCAGTGATGACGCTCTTCACCCAGGCGCTCGGGGTCGGCCGCGCACAGGGTCAGGGGGCGCAGGCCCAGGCGATGGAAGCTGTTGACCAGGCCGACGTTGCCGGTGAACGCCACCCATTCCAGGCCCCCCATGGCCAGCAGCCAGGTGATGGCGATGATCGACAGCCGCGCGCTGCCGCTGTCGCTGGCCGCCAGGTTGCCCACTTCCACCACGCCCTGGCGTTCCACCGGGCGCCCGGCGGCCAGGTCGATCAGGGCCTCGATGGGCTGGTCCAGGTAGCGCTCCAGAAACAGCGGGCCCGCCTTGGCCAGGCGTACCCCGGCCACGGCGCACAGCGCCCCCTCAGGATCGCTGAAACCGAACAGCTCGGGCATGAATTGGCGGATATCGGCGCCGTGAACCTGGCGAAAGCGCTGGCTGACGTAGGTTTCGAACACCGCTCGTTGTGCGTCCCCGGGCAGGCTGCGGGCCAGGGTCAGGGGTGGGGCGGACTCGCGTCCGAAATGCAGCGGCAGGTGGATGTTCCAATCAAGGCCAGGCATGGATATAGAGCCTCCCGGGGCGTGTTGGGGAGGAGTATCGGCAGCCTTTCTTAAGCCAGTCTGAAGATGGCAAAAAGACATTTCAGCGCTCTTCAGGTTGCCTTAAGGCTGGCCCGGCAAGGTGGCGCACCCGGGCAGCGAAAGGCGTTGCCCGGGCCCTGCGACGACCTGAATGACTCGGGCGTGCCGAACCACCGTGAGGACTGTGTATGACTGCTGAAACCGCACCACTGCGTTACGCGCGACTGTCGATCCTGATGCACTGGCTGATGCTGGCGCTGTTCGTCGGCGTCTACGCCTGTATCGAGCTCAAGGGCCTGATGCCCAAGGGCAGTACGGCCCGAGGCCTGTTTCTCGGGCTGCACAGCCTGTTCGGCATGAGCATCTTCGCCCTGGTGTGGGTTCGCCTGCTGGCGCGCCTCAAGCCGCGTCCGCCGATCTCTCCGGCGCCGGCCGCCTGGCAGACCGGGCTGTCGCACCTGATGCACCTGGTCCTGTATGGACTGATGATCGCCACGCCGCTGCTGGCCTGGCTGATGCTCTCGGCGGCGGGCAAGCCGGTGCCGTACTTCGAGTTCTTCCTGCCGGCCGCGCCGGTGACGGTGGACCCGGACCAGGCGCGTTTCTTCAAGCACTGGCACGAGCAGCTGGGCAACGCCGGCTACTGGCTGATCGGCCTGCACGCCGCGGCCGGGCTGTTCCACCACTACTGGGTCGGCGACAACACCCTCAAGCGCATGCTGCCGGGTCGCTAGTCGGCAGCGGCCCGCGTGCCGACGACTGGATCCGCCAGGATGCTGCACGGCGCAAGGGCCTGTGCGTCGGCCAGCCGGCTGCTGCGCGCGAGTGGGGCGGGCGGCGCTTTCTCAGGCCATCAACAGCTCGAAATGCCCACTGGCCACCGGCTCGCCATTGATTAGCAATTGCACGCCATGGCGCCCCGGGTAGTGGCGGCGGGTGGTCAGCTCGCGGATCGGCTGGCTGCGGCCCAGGTCCACCCGGGCCCAGCCTTGCAGGGTGAAGGTCTTGAGCTTGAACACCTTGCGCGCCGTGGCGCCGGAGGCCTTGACGTAGTCGATGGCGTAATCCACCACCAGACGCTGGTCGCGGGGGCTGGTGGAGGCCAGGCTCAGGGACAGATCGAGGCGCTCGCCCAGGCGCAGTTGCCCGGGAGTGACCTGAAAGCGCCTGATCTCGACCTCGGCCCGGGCCCCGGCGCCGATGATCGCCAGGGCCCGGCGCTCGCCCTGCTTGATCAGGCTGCGCAGGGCATGGCGGGCGATCCAGGCGCTGTGGGGATGATCCAGGGGCCAGCCTTCCAGGCGCTGCATGACCCACTGCGGATGGTCCTTGCTGATGTCGTTGAGGTGGTTGGCCACCGACTTGCGCACGTACAGGCTGGGGTCGCGCTTCAGGCGTTCGAGAATCGGCGCCGCCAGTTGCGGGTCGGCCTGCAGCTGTTCCAGGCGAAACGACCAGGGCAGCCGCGGACGACTGCCTTCGCTGGCCAGGCGGCGCACGTGTTCATCCGGGTCGTCGGCCCATTGCTGCATCCGGGCCAGGGTGCGTGGGCCATCCTGGCGCAGGAAATGCCGCACGGCAAACTCCGAGGAGCCGAAGCCGGTGAAATACTTCAATGCCGCCATCGACAGTTCGAAGTCATGCAGGCCATGGCTGGCCACGTAGTGCGGCAGGAAGATGCACACGAAGCGATTGTTCAGGCGCGGCGCCAGGGCTTGCAGCCGCTCCAGGCTGCTGGCGTAGTCCAGGTCCAGCACCTGGTGCAGGCTCTCGCTGACCCGGGCCAGGCGCTGCATCAGCGACAGCTCGGCGAGGTTGTGGCCGGCCAGTTGCAGGAAGCGTTGACGCTCGAAGGCCGGGTGCACCGCGTGCATGGCGTCGGCGATATGTTCCAGGCGCTGCTGGTTGAAGATTTCCTTGAGGGCCGGGGCGTTCTCTTGGGTGGAGCTCATGGGGCGTATCCATTCAAAGGCGAGGCGGCGCTCACTGTACACAACCCCTCCTGACAGAACCTGACGGTAGTCGCCCAAGCGTGCCGCACCTGTAGGAGCTGGCTTGCCAGCGAAGGGCACAGCACGGCACTCAGATCATTCCCCGGCGCCCTCAAGGCCGCCTTCGCCGGCAAGCCGGCGAAGGCGAGGTGGCGCAGGACTGACGGTCTCAGCGCATCGGCGGCAGCGGGCTCTCGATCTGTTCGTCCTGCTCGTCGGCTTCGAACAGCCGGGCCAGTTCGGCGCGGGCTTCCTGGGCGCTTTGCAGGACCTTGGCGGCGTCGTCGTACACCGCGTGCTGGGCCGCCAGCAACTGTTCGTCGTGCTGGGTGAAGCGCTGGATCCGCGAATCCGCCTGGGCCTGGCTCAAGCCCAGACCCACCAGGGTGCGCCGGCTCATCTCCAGGCTCGAGTAGTAGGTTTCCCGCACGGCCTGGGCCTCCAGGTCCACCAACCGGTGCACGTGCTGGCGGTTGCGCGCCCGGGCGATGATCTTCAGGTGCGGGTAGAGCTTGCGCACCTGCTCGGCGGTCTTGATGTTGGTTTCCGGGTCGTCGGTGGCGATCACGAAATACTCCGCCGTGCCGACCTTGGCCGCGCTGAGGATCTCCGGACGCATGGGGTCGCCGTAGAACACCGGCATGCCGCCGAAGCTGCGGATCAGTTCGATGGTGTCCACCGAGGTGTCCAGGGCGACGAAGGGGATTTTCTGCGCCCGCAGGATCCGCGCCACGATCTGCCCCATGCGGCCCATGCCGGCAATCACCACCCGTGGGCTGTCGGCGTCGATCTGGCGGTACTCGGCGGGCATCTCCAGGGGCTTGGCCTTGGGCTTGAGCCAGCGCGAACAGGCCAGCAACAGCAGGGGCGTCAGGGCCATGGACAAGGTGATGGTGAGCACCAGCAGGTCATGCAGGCGGGCCTCGAACAGGCCCTGGTCGCGGCCGATCTTGAACACCACGAAGGCGAATTCACCACCGGCCGCCAGCACCACGCCCAGGCGCAGCGCGCTCTCGCGATTGAGCTCGCCGGCCAGGCGTCCGACCACGTACAGCAGCGGCAATTTCAGGCCGATCAGCAGCAGGGTCAGGCCCAGCACCGCGATGGGCGCGCTGAGCAGCAGGCTGATGTTGGCGCCCATGCCGACGCTGATAAAGAACAAGCCCAGCAGCAGGCCCTTGAAGGGTTCGATCTGCGCTTCCAGCTCGTGGCGGTATTCCGAGTCCGCCAGCAGCAGGCCGGCGAGGAAGGCGCCCAGGGCCATGGACACGCCTACCAGGTCCATCAGCCAGGCGGTGCCGATCACCACCAGCAGGGCGGTGGCGGTGGACACTTCTGGCAAGCGGGTGCGAGCCACGATGCGAAACACCGGGCGCAGCAGGTAGCGTCCGCCGACCACCACCACGGCGATGCTGCCCAGCACCTGCAGGCCGTGGCGCAGGTCCTCGGCGCTGCTGGTGTGGTGATCGTTGCCGGCCAGCACCGGGACCATGGCGATCAGCGGAATGGCGGCAATGTCCTGGAACAGCAGGATGGCGAAGGCCATGCGCCCGTGGGGGCTGTTCAGCTCCTTGCGCTCGGCCAGGCTTTGCAGGCCCAGGGCCGTGGATGACAGGGCCAGCCCCAGGCCCAGGACGATGGCGCTGTTCAGCGATTGGCCGAACAGGAACAGGGCCACCACGCCGATCACGGTGCCGGTCAATAGCACCTGGGCCAGGCCGACGCCGAACACCGCCTTGCGCATTACCCACAGGCGCTTGGGCGACAGCTCCAGGCCGATGATGAACAACAGCAGCACCACCCCCAGTTCGGAGATGTGACTGACGCTTTGCGGGTTGCCCACCAGCCCCAGCACCGAGGGGCCGATCAGCACCCCGGCCAGCAGGTAGCCGAGCACGGCCCCCAGTTGCAGGCGCTTGGCCAGGGGCACGATGAGTACCGCGGCGCAGAGGAACACGACGGCGGCTTGTAGCAGGTTGCCTTCATGGGGCATCGGGGGGACTCCAGGGAGAACGGGGCGCCGGTGATGATAAAGGCTCACCGGTGACAAACAGCCGATGGCCGTTGCCAGTTTGCGCCCGGATAAAAACGGCGTGGATGTTCTGAGACTGGCGGTGCGCCCTGCAAGGCACGTCGCAGTGGGGGGTAGGCTGGAGAGGGGAGACGCTGGAGGGGCGCGCCGGTCAGTGCGGCCACTGCTCCAGCAGGATCGCCACGAATTTCTCCGCGGCCGGCGACAGCGATGCACCCCGTCGGTACACCAGGCCCAGGGTGCGATTGACCACGGGATCGGTCAGCGGAATGCTGACCAGGGTCGGGTGATCGGCGGCGGGCATGGCCAGGCTCGGCATCGCCGACACCCCAAGGCCCGCCTCCACCATGCCCAGCGACGTGGACAGGTGCTGCACCTCGTAGAACCACTGGGGCCGCCAGCTCAAGCCGGACAGGGCATGGTCCAGCAGCATGCGGTTGCCGCTCAGGCGGCCGACGCCGATCAAGCGGTAGTCGCTCAGTTCCGACCAGGTCACCGAGCTGCGCTCGGCCAGTTCGTGGTCGCGCCGGCAGGCCAGGACAAAGGGCTCGTTGACCAGTGGCACGAACTCGATGTCCGGGTGCTGGCCGCTCATCATGTTGATGCCGAAGTCCGCTTCGCCGCGCAGCACCGCTTCAAGGCCTTCGTTGGCGCTGAGGTCGAGCAGGCGGATGCGGATTTTCGGATAGCGCTGGTTGTACAGGCGGATCACCGACGGCAGGAAGTAGAAGGCCGCCGTGGGGATGCAGGCCAGGGTCACCTGACCGATCTGCCGTTCCGCCAGCTCACGGATGTTGAGGATCGAATCGTCGAAGTCGTCCAGCAGGCGCCGGGCCTTGGGCAGAAAGTCGCGGCCGACGCTGGTCAGGCTGACCTTGCGCGTGGTGCGGTCGAGGAGGGCGGTGCCCAGGCCCTCTTCGAGCTTTTTCATGCGTCGGCTCAGGGCCGGTTGCGATAGGTGCAAGGCGTCGGCGGCTTCGTGGAAACTCCCCAGTTCGGCGATTTTCACGAAAGATCTGATGTCCTGGAGCTCATATTCCATGGGGGCTTCTCAAGGCGGGAGTCGGCTGAGGTGCTGCCGGACACGATATTTAATTCATGCGCGAAACGCAATAATTGCTCTGATCTTTGCATTGGAAACACTTTTTAATCCCTGACACTCTTGTGTGCAGAACATCAATTACCTCGATTGATCAACAAGAGTCAGTGTTCATGCAACGAATTCCTTGTGTGTTGATGCGCGGCGGCACCTCCAAAGGGCCGTTTTTTCTGGCCTGGGATCTGCCGGTGGCGGTGGCCGAGCGTGATGAGCTGTTGCTCAACCTGATGGGCTCCGGCCATGAGCTGGAAATCGACGGCATCGGCGGCGGCAGCCCGCAGACCAGCAAGGTGGCGATCGTCAGTCCGTCGCTGCACCCGGACGCGGATGTCGATTACCTGTTCGTCCAGGTCATGGTGTCGCAACGGCGGGTCGATACCGCGCCCAACTGCGGCAACATGCTCTGCGCCGTCGGGCCCTTCGCCATCGAGCAGGGGCTGGTCAAGGCCACGGGGGCACAGACCCAGGTGCGGATTCGCAACCTCAACACCGGCACCCTGGTCAATGCCCAGGTCCAGACCCCCGATGGCAAGGTCAGCTACGAAGGCGACACCACCATTGATGGCGTGCCGGGCAGCGCGGCGCCGGTGGCCCTGACCTTTCTCGATGCCGCCGGGAGCAAGACCGGCCAGTTGTTCCCCACCGGCCAGCCGCGGGACCTGATCGACGGCATTGCCGTGACCTGCATCGACATGGCCATGCCCATGGTGCTGGTGCAGGCGGCCTGCCTGGGCAAGCGCGGCGATGAAAGCCCGGCCGAACTGGACGCCGATAGCGACTTTCTCCAGCGCCTGGAGAGCCTGCGGCTCAAGGCCGGGCTGGCCATGGGCCTGGGGGATGTCAGCGACAAGGTGATCCCCAAGCCGGTCCTGGTGTCCCGGGCCCAGTCCGGGGGCACCCTGGCGGTGCGCTATTTCATGCCCCACAACTGCCATCGGGCCCTGGCCATTACCGGCTCCATCGGCCTGGCCACCGCCTGTGTCACCGACGGCAGCGTGGTGGCCGAGATGCTCGGCGGGATCAGCGAACCGCGTCTGCAGCAGGTCCGTATCGAACACCCCAGCGGGGCGATAGATGTCGTATTGTCCTACAGCGGAACCCGCCCCGAGACCATTCGTGCCTCGGTGGTCCGCACCGCTCGCCGGTTGTTTTCCGGGTATGTCTACGCGCCTGCTTCACAACGCCTTGCCGGGTAGTCGACGCGCTGTCGATCCGCTTGCATCAGAACAATTCTAAAAATGGGTGATGCCATGAAAGTTGTTAAATCGCTCTACTTCCAGATCCTCTGCGCGGTGTGCCTCGGGGTATTGGTGGGGCACTTCTGGGCCCAGCAAGCCATTGCCTTGAAGCCGCTGGGCGACGCCTTCATCAAGCTGATCAAGATGATGATCGCCCCGGTGGTGTTCTGCACCATCGTCACCGGCATCGCCGGCATGAGCGACAAGCGTTCCCTGGGACGCTTGCTGAGCAAGACCATGCTGCTGTTCCTGGGCCTGACGCTGATCAGCCTGTTCATCGGCCTGGCGGCGGTCTACCTGTTCCAGCCCGGCGCGGGGATGAACATCGACCCCACCCGGCTGAACACCCAGGGCCTGTCGCAGTACACCGAGTCGGCGGCCAAGCTGGGGGTGGTGGAGTTCTTCATGCATATCATTCCCGAAACCTTCGTTGGCGCCTTCAACAAGGGCGAGGTGCTGCCGGTGCTGTTTATCGCGGTGCTGTGCGGGTTTGCCCTGTCGTCCCTGGGCGAGCGCGGCAAACCAGTGCTGGTGGTGCTGGAGTCGGCCTCGCAGATGGTGTTCAAGATCTTCTCCTACCTGATGCGTTTTGCCCCCGTTGGCGCCTTCGGCGCCCTGGCCTTTACCGTGGGTCAGTACGGCATCACCTCCCTGGGCGCCTTGGCCAAGCTGATCATGACCCTGTATGTGGCCTGCGGCTTCTTTGTCTGCGTGGTCCTGGGGGGCATTTGCCGGGCCAACGGCTTCAGCCTGTGGAAGCTGCTGCGCTACCTGCGTGAAGAGTTCCTGGTGGTGCTCGGCACCTCGTCCACGGAGCCGGTGATGCCGCGCATGCTGGAAAAACTCCAGGCCCTGGGTTGCAGGAAAAGCGTGGTGGGGCTGGTGCTGCCCACCGGTTATTCGTTCAACCTCGACGGCACAGCGATCTACCTGTCCCTGGCGGCGATCTTCATTGCCCAGGCGTGCAATATCGACCTGAGTGCCGGCCAGGTGATCACCATGCTGGCGATCATGCTGCTGTCGTCCAAGGGCGCCGCCGGGGTAACCGGCAGTGGCTTCGTGGCATTGGCCTCGACCCTGACGGTGATCCATGACATTCCCCTGGCGGGCCTGGCGTTGCTGATCGGCATCGATCGCTTCATGTCCGAGGCCCGGGCCTTGACCAGCCTGGCCAGCAACGCCGTGGCAACCGTGGTGATCGCCCTCTCGGAGCAGGCCTGCGACCGCCAGGTGCTGTTGCGCACGCTTGATGGCCAGCCGATTCCGGCCCAGGCCGCTGCCGCCGATGACAGCCCCGCGGCCGCTCTGGCGAGCAAGCTCGGCTAGAGCCGCCAGGCAACAGCGCTTTACCCCAAGTACCGACTCAACACCTGTGCCGGGCGCCCTTGAACGGGGCTTCCGGTGCCCGGGTGGCCGCGCCTGCGTGCCGGTCACGCTCACCATAAAAACAAGAGAATCGACTTATGCTCGCCTTACTCGGCCTCGCCATGGTGGTGGTCTTCACCGTCCTGATCATGACCAAGCGCCTGTCGCCCATCGTCGCCTTGACCCTGGTGCCGATCGTTTTCGCGGTGCTCGGCGGGTTTGCCGGCAGCACCGGCAAGATGATGCTCGACGGCCTGAAAATGGTCGCGCCGTCGGCGGCGCTGTTGCTGTTCGCCATTCTGTTCTTCGGCTTGATGATCGATTCGGGGCTGTTCGACCCGCTGATCCGCAAGATTCTCAAACGGGTCAATGGCGATCCGACCAAGATCGCCATGGGCACCGCGCTGCTGTCGCTGGTGGTGGCCCTGGACGGTGACGGCACCACCACCTACATGATCACCTGCGCGGCCATGCTGCCGCTGTACAAGCGCATCGGCATGAACCCGATGATCCTCGCCACCATCTCCATGCTGTCGTTGAGCATCATGAGCGGCATGACCCCCTGGGGCGGGCCGGCCACCCGGGCCATCGCCGCCCTGGGCCTGGATGCCGGCGAGTACTTCGTGCCGCTGTTGCCGACCATGATCGGCGGCGCCGCCTGGGTGGTGTTCACCGCCTACCTGCTGGGCCGGGCCGAGCGCAAGCGCATCGGCAATACCCAGCTGCAAAGCGGCGGTGGCGACTGCTACATCAAGGCGATTCTCGAAGACACCCCGCACAAGCGGCCCAAGCTGGCCTACGTCAACCTCTTGCTGGTGATGGCGGTGATGACCGCGCTGGTGCTGGGCCTGATGCACTCGGCGGTGCTGTTCCTGATCGGTTTTGTCCTGGCCCTGATGATCAACTACCCGCAGCTGGACATTCAGAAGGAGCGCATTCTCGCCCATTCAGGCAACGCCATGACCGTGGTGCTGCTGGTGTTCGCCGCGGGGATCTTCGCCGGGATCTTCTCCGGCACCAAGATGGTCGACGCCCTGGCGCAGACCCTGGTGGACTGGATTCCGCCGTCCTGGGGCCACCTGTTCCCGCTGGTGGTGGCGCTGACCAGCATGCCGCTCACCTTCGTCCTGTCCAACGATGCCTATTACTTCGGCGTGGTGCCGATCCTGGCCAACGCGGCGGCGGCCTATGGCATTTCTCCCCTGGAAATCGCCCGCGCCTCGATCCTCGGCCAGCCGGTGCACCTGATGAGCCCGCTGGTGGCCTCGACCCTGCTGCTGGTGGGCATGGTCGATCGCGACATCGGCGACTTCCAGAAAGCCACGGTGAAGTGGGCGGTGCTGACCTCGCTGGTGATTACCGCCCTGGCCTTGCTGACCGGTGCCCTGACCCTGTTCGTCTGACCCGTTCGAAACCCTCTTTGATGGCCCGGCGCCCTGGTTAAAAGGGCGCCAGGGCCAACTGCGCCTTGAATAACAACAACGAGAACTACCCCATGAGCCATTGGCCAACCCGCACCCTGATGCTGTCCAGCTTGAGCCTGCTGCCCCTGGCGGCGGCCCAGGGCGCCGGCTTCATCGACGACAGCAGCCTCAAGCTGCAACTGCGCAACGTCTATTTCAACGAGAACTTCCGCGACGAACACGGCCTCAGCGCCAAGGCCGCGCGCACCGCCAAGAGCGAGCGCACTGAATGGGCCCAGGGCTTCCTGCTCGATTATCAGTCCGGATTCACCCCCGGCACCCTGGGCTTCGGGGTCGATGCCCTGGGGCTGCTGGGGGTTCGGCTCGATTCCGGCAAGGGCCGCAGTGGCACGGGGCTGCTGCCGGTGCACGACGACGGGCGCGCCGCGGACGAATTCGCCAGTGCCGGCGCCACGGCCAAGGTGCGGCTGGCCAAGACCACCCTCAAGTACGGCACCTTGCTGCCCAAGACCCCGGTGCTGGTCTACAACGATGCCCGTCTGTTGCCCCAGACCTATCAGGGCACCCAGCTCACGAGCACGGATATCGACGGCCTGAGCTTGACCGGCGGTTATCTGCGGCGCTTCAAACTGCGTGACTCCACCGACAGCGTGGGGCTGGTGCCCGACGGCTACAGCGGTGGCCAGTCCGGGGACTTCCGCTACGGCGGGGCCGAATACAAATGGAGCAAGAACCTGCGCCTGAGCTATTTCCATGGCGAGCTTGAGAACTTCTATCGACAGGACTTTGTCGGCCTCCAGCATGACCTGGCGCTGGGGCAGGGCACCTTGACCAGCGATCTGCGCTACTTCCGCAGCGCCGATTCAGGCGCGGCGTTTGACGGCAAGATCGACAACCGCATGCTCAGCGGCCAACTGACCTACGCGATCGCCGGGCACTCCCTTGGTGGTGGCTATCAGCGCCTCAGCGGCGATGCCGGCTTGCCCTATATCAGCGGCGCCACGGTCTACTCCTTCAGTAACGCCGGTATCGGCAAGTTCATCGAGGAGGGCGAGAAGACCTGGATGCTCGGCTATGGCTACAACTTCGCCAGCCTGGGTGTGCCCGGCCTGACCTTCAGCTCGCGCTACCTGAGCGGCAATGACGGCAAGTCCAAGACCCGGGTCGATGAGTGGGAGCGCGACAGCGAACTGGCCTATGTGCTTCAGCAAGGCTCGTTCAAGGGGCTGGGGGTGAAGCTGCGCAATTATGTGTATCGCTCCGACTACTCCCGTGGGCGGGACAGCAACCGCCTCTATATCACTTACGACATTGCACTCTGGTAGCGCATTTACAGCGGCTTGAAGCTCCCGTCCCACTGCGGGTCCAGGCGCTGGATGCGCGCAGCCAGCGGCGGGTGGGTGGCGAACAGCCGCTCCAGGCGCAGTTTCACCCCCTGGTGGAAATACAGGTGGCTGTACTGGGCGGCGGCGAAGGCGCGCAGGCGTGAACCGGCGCTGCTGCCGCCGATCTTTTTCAGGGCGCCGGCAATGCCCTGGGGGTTGCGAGTGAACTGCACCGCCGAGGCATCGGCGAGAAACTCGCGCTGACGGCAGATGGCGGCCTTGATCAGGTTGCCCAGCAGGCTGCCCAAAGAGCCGAAGACCAGCAGGGCCAGGCCCAGCACTGCGAAGATGATCTGCCAGAAGAAGCGGTGGCGGTCGCTGCCCAGGTGCTGCTTTTCCGCCTGGCGCAGCACCGCGATGCCCGCCAGGCTGAACACCAGCAGGCCGTGGATCACCGCCAGCAAGCGGGTATTGAGGCGCATGTCGCCGTTGTAAATGTGGCTGAACTCGTGGGCGACCATGCCCTGCAACTCGTCGCGGTCCAGGTGGATGAGGGCGCCACGGGTGATGCCCAGCACCGCCTGCTGCGGGGTCAGTCCGGCGGCGAAGGCATTGATCGCGTCTTCTGGCAGGACATACACGGCCGGCATCGTGGCGCCCGAGGCCAGGGCCATTTCCTCGACGATATTGAGCAGGCGCTGTTCCTCGTTGCCCCGTGGCGAGTCGTTGATCAGGCGTCCGCCCAGGTGCTCGGCGATCACCTTGCCCCCGGCCCGCAGGCGCCAGGTCTGGTACCAACTGCCCAGCAGCACCACCACCAGCATGAGCAGCGCCAATCCCGCGACCACGATCCAGTTCAGCACCTTGGGCTGGCCGTGCTGCTGACTCAGCTCGCGCCACAACAGGCCCAGCCCGAGGCTGCTGAGGCTGACCAGGGTGGCCACCGCCAGGGTCATCAACAGCAGCAGTTTGAGGGTGTGGCGCCGGGCACGGGCCTGGTGTTGAAAGAACTTCATGCAAGCTTCCGGAGGCAGGCGGCGGGGTTACTGGAAGGACACTTTGCTGGCGTCTTGGATCTGCGCGCTGTCGGCGAATTGCAGCAGCGCGGCATCGGCCCGGTGGCCGAACAGCCCGGCGAAAAACAGCGCCGGCACTTGCTGCTTGCACAGGTTGTAGTCGGTCACGGCGTCGTTGAAGGCCTGGCGCGCGTAGGCGACCTTGTTCTCGGTGCTGGTCAGTTCTTCGCTGAGCTGCGCCATGTTCTGCGAGGCCTTGAGTTCCGGGTAGGCCTCCAGGCTCAGGTGCAGACGATTAAGGACCTGATCCAGGGCGCCCTGGTCCTGGCCCAGGCGGGCGATGCTGGCGCTGTCGCCGGGTTGCGCGGCGGCCGCTTGCAGGCTGTCCCGGGCGCTGTTGCGCGCTTCGGCCAGGGCGGTCAGGGTCTGGCGCTCGTGCTGCAGGTAGCCCTTGACGGTCTCCAGCAGGTTGGGAATCAGGTCGTAGCGGCGCTTGAGCTGCACTTCGATCTGGGCGAAGGCATTGCGCAGGCGGTTGCGCCGGGTCGTCAGGCGGTTGTAGAGGCTGACCAGGTACAGCGCCAGAGCGGCGAGCAGCACCAGGGCGACGATATCGGCGGTGGCCATGGGATGTCCTTATCGGGGTGAGGCGTGGGGGCGGCCATGGTAACGGAAACGTCCCGGGCAGCGACAGACCTTCGCCCGAGCGCCATTCAAGGATTGCCATGGGCTGGCAATTCTGCGAAAAAGCGCGCGGCATGCGCCGGCCTCAAGGTCGGGCGGGCGCCTTTTATTCAACGAATCAGGGACAGGCAATGGACAAGATCATGCTCAGGTTGACGGTGGTCGACGACTATCCACCGGTTGCCAGCGAAGGGGTCTGGGCGGAGCCGCAGCCTGACGGTCTGTACCGGATCGCCAATCTTCCGTTCTATTCCCAGGACGTCTGTTATGACGACGAGGTGACCGTGCAGGTCGAGGCCGATGGTCTGAAATGGTTCAGGCAGGTGGCACGCAGCAGTGGCAACAGCACCCTGCGCCTGGTGTTCTTCAAGGCCGGCCGGGAACGGATCAGCGAGGTGCTGGAGCGGATCAATGCCCTGGGTTGCCGCTGGGAGGGCATGAGCAAGGCCTTCTTCTCGGTCAATGTGCCGGCCGCGGTGCAGCTGGACAGCGTGCTGGAGTACCTGCAGGCGTGCTTCGAGCGGGATTGGCTGGATTATGAAAGCGGACTGTTGCGCCAGTGACAGTGCCAAGGCGCCAGGGCCGATGAGCTTGAAATCTGATGCCAACAGCGACAGTGCCTGCATCGATGACGACCTGCTGAGATTGCCAAGCCGCGGCAATTCTGCGAAAAAGCGCGCCGCAGTCCCGCGTCGGGGCCATCTTTGAACGGGAGTGAAGCATGAGCGACGAATTGCAGGTGATCGATATCCAGTTGGGGGACGGCAAGGCGGTGGTCAAGGGCGCTTTGATCACCACCCAGTACCGGGGTTTTCTGGAAGACGGCAGCAGCTTCGATTCCTCCTACGATCGCGGCAAGCCGTTCCAGTGCGTGATCGGCACCGGGCGGGTGATCAAGGGATGGGACCAGGGCCTGATGGGCATGCAGGTGGGCGGCAAGCGCAAGCTGCTGGTGCCGGCGCACCTGGGTTACGGCGAGCGCAGCATGGGCGCGATCCCGCCCAACTCGAACCTGATCTTCGAGATCGAGCTGCTGGAAGTGCTGACCCGTGACGACTGAGGGGCCAGCGCAAACGTCAGTAGCACCCTCGACCCCCGCCAACAAGGCTTGCCCGGTGCTGCTGCGCTACACCACCGAGCTTGAGGTCTTGGCCTTTCGCCATCCGCTGGCCGGCCTGCAATTGGTCAAGGGCACGCTGGAAGCGGGAGAGTCGAGCGCCGCTGGCGCGGTCCGCGAACTGGCGGAAGAGGCGGGCGTCCAGGCCGAGGAATGCCGCTTTCTCGGCCTCTGGCACTCTGGGTTTGCCGGCCAGGTGTGGGCGTTCCATGAGTGCCGGGTGCCGGCGCCGCTGCCCGAAAGCTGGACGCACTTCACCGCGGATGACGGCGGTCATGACTTCGAGTTTTTCTGGCACCCCCTGGCCAGCCCGCCGTCGGCCCAATGGCACCCGCTGTTTCAAGCGGCCCTGGGCTTTCTGCATGAGCGGTTGCTCGGCGCGGGTCGCCACGCCTAGGCCCTGCTGCCGGGTATTACTGCCCCAGGCGGTACTGGTTGTTGCCGCTGCGCTTGGCCTCGTACATCGCCAGGTCGGCGACGTGCAGCAACTGGTCCATGCGCCCGGCATGGTCGGGAAACACCGCCACGCCCAGGCTGCTGCCGATGCTGTGGCGCTGGCTGTCCACCTCCACCGGCGGCGATAGCTGGCTGAAGATCTTTTCGCCGATGCGCCGGGCTTCTTCAGTCAGGTCGAGCCCCGGGGACAGGCCTTCGAGAACCACCACGAATTCGTCGCCGCCGATCCGCGCCACGGTGTCGCTGCTGCGCAGGATGCCTTGCAGGCGCTGGGCCGTGGCGTTCAGCACCCGGTCCCCGGCGGCGTGGCCGTACTGGTCGTTGATGGCCTTGAAACCGTTGAGGTCGACAAACACCAGGGCCACCCGGGTCTGGTTGAGGCGCGCCTGTTCCAGGGCCCGGGACAGGCGCTGTTCGAACATCAACCGATTGGGCAGCCCGGTCAGGGGGTCGAAGTGGGCCAGTTGCTGCAGCTGGCGGGTGGAGACTTTCTCATCGGTGATGTCCCGTACCACGCCCATCATCTTGATGGTGGTGTCGTGCACGTTCTTCACCACGTTGCCGGTTTCGCGCAGCCAATGGATGCTGCCGTCGGGCCAGACGACGCGGTATTCCTCGTCATGGTTCTCGCCGGTTTCCAGGCAGCGCAATTCGCCGGCGCGCACCCGCTCCCGGTCCTCGGGGTGCACGCAGGAGCAGAACAGCTCGTAGGAGGGCACCACCTCGCCGACCTTGAAGCCGAACATGCCGTAGATCGCTTCCGACCAGTACAGGCGCTGGGTGTCGACCTCCCAGTCCCAGGTGCCGATCCGTGCGAAGTACTGGCTGCGCTTGAAGCGCTCGGCGTCGTCGGGCAGGCCCTCGACCCGTTTGCGATAGGCGCGCAACTGGGCCTGGGCGCGGCGTTCGCGGCGCAGCAGCCACAGCGTCAGCAGGGTCAGCAACAAGGTCAGGCACAGCAGGAACCAGACAGCAATCATAAGATTCTGGACAGCATGGAAGGGTGAGTCCTGGGGGGTTGGTGGCACTGGGCTATGTTAATCCACGCTATGGGCTGTGCAGCAGCTTTTTCTGCGGCCTCAGGTCACTCGTCGGCGACCGGGGGACGGTGCCGGGAGCCTGGGCTTTTTTTGCAGCGGCCGGCTTGTGTCGGATTGGCCATGGGAGCATGATGCCCTCCGATATAGGTATAGGGGGTATAGGTATGTCACACACGCACGCGCAAAAAGATGAACTGCTCAAGCGGGTCCGGCGCATTCTCGGCCAGGTCCAGGCCGTGGAGCGGGCGCTGGAGACCGGGGCCGATTGCGGCAAGACCCTGCACCTGGTGGCGGCGACCCGTGGCGCCATCAGCGGCCTGATGGGCGAGATCATCGAGGCCCATGCCCTGGAGCATGTGGCCAACCCCGAGCTCAGCGATGCCGAGCGGGCCCGTGGCGTGGATGAGCTGCTCGAAGCCATTCGCCGTTATTCGAAATAGGAGCGGGACCATGAATCTGTCGCAGCAGGCTGCACATTTGAGCCACGACCATCAGTTTCTCGGTGCCGATCACGATGACAATGCCCGGCGCACCCTGTGGGTGGTGCTGCTGACGGTGGTGATGATGGCGGGGGAAATCGTCGCCGGTTACCTCACCGGGTCCATGGCCTTGCTGGCTGATGGTCTGCACATGGCGACCCACGCCGGAGCCCTGGGCATCGCCGCGGCGGCCTATGGTTTCGCCCGGCGCAATGCCGGCAACCGGCGTTTCAGCTTCGGCACCGGCAAGGTCGGCGACCTGGCCGGGTTCGCCTCGGCGATCATTCTCGGCCTGGTGGCCCTGGGAATTGCCGGCGAATCCCTGGTGCGGCTGTTCCAACCCACTGCCGTGGCCTTTGCCGAGGCCACGCTGATCGCGGTGGTCGGGCTTTTGGTGAACATCCTCAGCGCCTGGCTGCTGGGCGGCGATCATGGGCATCACCACCATGCCCACGACCATCATCATGATCACGAGCATCACGAGCATCACGAGCATCACGAGCATCACGAGCATCACGAGCAGCATCGGGCTCGGGGTGACAACAATCTGCACTCGGCCTATGTGCATGTGCTGGCCGATGCCCTGACCTCGGTGCTGGCCATTGTCGCGCTGTTGGCCGGGCGTTACCTGGGCTGGGTCTGGCTTGACCCGGTGATGGGCCTTGTCGGCGCGCTGGTGATTGCCCGCTGGTCCTATGCGCTGATCAAGTCCAGCGCGGCGGTGTTGCTCGATACCAGCGATGAGCGCCTGGCCGAGCAGGTCCGGCGTTCGGTGGAAGAGCCGGGGGATGCGCGCATTGTCGACCTGCATGTGTGGCGGGTGGGGCCTGAGGCGCGGGCGGTGATCGTCAGCGTGGTGGCCCAGGCCTCGCTCAGTGTCGAGGCCGTGCGTGGGCGCCTGGCCGCCTTGCCCGGGCTGGCGCACCTGACCCTGGAACTGCGCACCCTCTAAGTCCGTTGGCCGGGCGCCTCAGGCGGCGCCCGAGCGGTACAGTTCAAACCCCGTATAAACCAGCCCCGCCAAGGCCACCGCCAGCAGCACCAGGCTCGACAGGCCGGTCACCTGGCGCTTGTACTTGAGCGAGAACCCCTGGCGCGCCATCAGGATATAAGCCCCAAGCACGGCAAAATCGATCACCACCCAGACCAGCGTCAGCAGCAGCGCGCTGCGCTCGAAGGAGCGGCTGACCTGGATGAACTGGGGGAAGAACGAGACAAAGAACAGGATGTCCTTGGGGTTGCTGATGCCCAGCAAAAAGCCATTGGCCAGGCCGCGCCGGCCGCGGGCGGTCGGTGCGGCGGCCGGCGCGGTTTGCGGGCCTGTGGCCTCGCGCAGGCCCTGCAGCGCCAGCCAGCCGATAAAGCCGCACCCCAGCAGGCTGATTCCACTGATCAGCCGCGGATCCAGCGCCAGGCCGGTGGTCAACATCAGCACCGCCAGCAGCGCCAGCAGCAACGAGGCGGCATGGGTGCCCAGGGCGGTCAGCAGCGCCTGGCGCGGCCCAGCGTTGAGGCTGGTGTTGACGATCAGCGCCACCACCGGCCCCGGGGTGGCCACCAGCAACAGCACGCTGAGGGCATAGGCCAACAATAACGACAGGTTAAGGTCCACGGTGCAGGGCTCCTGCTCAGTCCAAGAGCGCGCAGCTTGAAGCCTTTGCCCGGCGTTGAAAAACGCAAAAAGCTATGCGCTACTATGATTTTTTATCATCATGAGTGCCCGTCGATGGTCGAGTCCCTGCCACCGCTCTACGCATTGCGCGCCTTTGAAGTGGCCGCCCGTTCCTGCTCCTTTACCCGGGCCGCCGAGGAACTGTCCCTGACCCAGAGCGCCATCAGCCGGCACATCCGTACCCTGGAGAGCCAGTTCGGTTGCCGTCTGTTCCAGCGCCACGGCCCGCGGCTGCAGCTCACCGAGGCCGGCGAGCGCCTGGCCCGGGAGCTCAAGGTCGGTTTCCGGATCATCGAGGACGCGTGCCTGCCGTTGCGCGCCAACCGCGGTCAGTTGCGCCTCAAGGCACCTTCGACTTTGACCATGCGCTGGCTGCTGCGGGCTCTGGAGAGGCTCAAGGGCGAGCAGCCGGAACTGGCGGTGCAACTGGCCAGCGTGTGGATGGATTTCGATCACGTGGACTTCTACGCCGAGCCCTACGACTGCGCGATTCTTCTGGGCAACGGCCACTTCGGCGCAGGGGTCGAGGCCTGCAAGCTGTTCGATGAATGGCTGATTCCCATCGGCCCGCCGCAGGCCGCGCACGGGGCGCCCTGGACCCTGGAACGGCTCAGGGACGCCGAGCTGATCCATCCTTCGGCGGACCGCCGCGACTGGCGCCGCTGGCTGCAGGCCCAGGCGCTTGAGGACCGAGCCTGGCTGGAGCAGGTCCGGCTGGAACGGGGCACTGTCTTCGACTCCCTGGACCAGGCGATCAGCGCCGCCATGGCCGGGCACGGCCTGTCGATCGGCGACCTGCACCTGGTGGCGCAGGACATACGTGACGGGCGTATCGGCCTGCCGTTCCCCAGCGCGGTGGCGTCAGGGGACGGCTACTACTTGGTGTGGCTGCGCGACAGCTCGAACCAGGAGCGCATTGCCCGGTTGCGCACCTTTTTGCTGAGTCAGGTGGCGGACATCAGCGATCTGCATCTGCATGATCGGGCGCCGGGGAGCGCTTCCGGCCGGCATGAGGTCAGCTGAGGATGATGTAGTCGTTGCGTTGCTCGATGCCCTGGTGCGGCCCTGGCACCAGGTGCACATAGCGTCCTTGCAGCAGGTCGATCGGCAGGCAGTCGTCGACGTCGAGCAGGGCGTCGGTGTGGGATTTGTGCCAGTGGGCCAGCATCTGCTGTTTACCCTTGGCCTTGGCTTCGGTCTTGTCTTTGGCCACCACCAGCAGGTAGCGGTGGGCCTCGCCAAAGGTCGCCGCTTCGTAGCCGCCCAGGTTGAGGAAGTACAGGCGCGGCGCGCCCGGCCCGGGGGCCAGGGGGCTGAACTCGACCTTGTAGTGCTCGACGCCGTCGACCCGCATCCAGGAGTCGATGTGCAAGCCCGCCGGGCTGCCGAACCAGGCCTGGCGCAGTTGCCCGTAGGCCGACTCAAGGCGCTCGGCAACCACGAATTGGACGTCGTGGACTTCGATTGTCGCTTTGGGGTGCTTGCCCCCGAGCATCACCACAAACAGCATGATCCTTCCTTTTTCCAGTCGCGGTTTCGGCAGTGGGGGCACCTTTTACCTCAAGCGTCCGCGGGCCGCCAGCCCATGGGCTGGCCGTCCGGCGCGTCGCTGAACAGGGGCAGGCGGCCATTGACCGAGGCCCGGTATTGCCACTGCAGGGCCAGGGCCCCCAGGCCCGGGGGCTGCAGCAGGGTGCACAGCAGGCTGTGGACGATGTTCAAGGCCAGCTCCCGACCCGGGCAGCGATGGGCGCCGGCGCC
>Ga0194135_10000678_pt1 | contig 20052 bp, 26 predicted proteins | sample LitLau_LLRF_2013_FD_134024 | JGI IMG/M metagenome (GOLD analysis project Ga0194135, IMG submission 134024) | Freshwater sediment microbial communities in response to fracking from North America - Little Laurel Run_MetaG_LLRF_2013 (version 2) | ecosystem: Environmental > Aquatic > Freshwater >...
GGAAAGGGAAGGACAGGAAGGCGCCAAGTTCAAAGCAAGGCGGCTCCTTGTTAACAATCTCTCACACACGCAGACCTCAACGACGACGACGACGAGACTGATCGCACGCACTTTTCCACATATACAACAGCAGCAGACACGGGACTCCTCTCACGTACGCACAAACACACACACGCAACTTTCGAAATTTCTACTTACAGAGTTTTGGATTTTTATGACCTTTCAACTTGACATTTTAATTGAAGAAAGTAAGAAGTATAATTATTGAATGGTGGGGTTCGGATTTTCGGATTCTCCGAGGGCCGTTATTTTTTAAATGGGTGTGTGTATTAATTAATGAATCAATGTTTAATGGATTTTGAATAATTTATTGTTAGTAGATTGGCATAATGGTCGGTATGTATTTTGGATATTTTTAGACGAGTTTTATCTTTAATTGGAACGTTGGACTAACTTGATTTGGTGGGAGGATTTGTTTCACAAATTATTGTTGTAGATATGTCGAAGACAAGAACGGTGGCTTATGGTATGAGTGAATGTTTTTATTTTATAATTATCTATGCGTTCAAGCTTTGTATTATGAATTAATAATTAATAAATGCTAATTTGTTGTCTGGTTTGTGAAGCTGGGAGCAGCCGGGCTCAGACTGCTAGGAGCCACGTTGCACCTGTTGAGGGATTTCAAAATGTCCATCGAATTGAAGAGGAAAAACGTGAAACGCCTGTGAGACGAGGGGGGAGGAGATCGAGTGTTGGAAATGCCGGAAATGTGTGTAAAGGAGATAACGTGGGAGGGAATCGACAGGGAAACTTGTGTAAAGGCGATGGAACAAAGGACGTAGCGTCGAAGAACAATACTGGTCGGGTTAATAAAATCTCTACAGGTATTTATTTAACATTCTTAAGTTCAATTCATCTGCAATCTGATGTTTAATCGTGGTTGAATTGTGTCATATTTTTATTAGATCTTCCAAAGCAGAGCAAGCCTTTAGAAGTGATCTGTTTGTCTGATTCGGAAGAAGCAGATGCAATTTTGTTTCCAAAAAAATCCTCTAATGTTGGAAAGACATCGAGGAATGGATCGTCTAAAAGTTTTGCAAATAGTACATAAGATATTTTTACCCTATTAGTCGTTTGCGTTGTATAGTGTGAATTAGTTTGTTATATATGTATATATTTTTTTTACACGACTTTTTGCATTTCAGGTTCTGTTCCTAGTAGTCCAACTTCGAGAAATAATCTGAAAACACCTCCGCAGAAGAAAGATCTCGAAGAATATTATAGATCAAAAGGATTATCGCTCTCCCATGTGCGACGAATGAACAAGAATTACGTCAGGCATGACGGGCTTCCTAATGAAGCCAGAGGAGTAGTTTTTTGGGACTCCTTTGTCCCCCCACCAGGATTTACCCGTTAGTTATCTTTTTTTCATTGCTACTTGTTAATTGTGTGCTTTGTGTTGTATAGTTTACTTTTAATCTAACCCTACAGTTGAAGACTTGCCAAACACTGATACCCAAGCAAGTGGTCGTATCGAAGACCCTCCCTCACCCAAAGTCTCACCTGTTATATTATTTGCTAACAAGTACAAGCACAATAAGAACAAATTCTTTCATCCTAAAACAACTGATGCTGATTTTGAAGACATCTTCCAAAGACTGACTAAACGTAAAGTTCATGATAATGGTAAGGAGGTTGTATGACAGATTCGTAATTCGCAAAGCTAATTTATTTGGTTTCTGAAGATGGTGACGTTGAAAATCCAAACCCGACGAAGCGTAGCACTCCAGAAACAATTCAAGTTCAACAATCAGATGTACCTGACTCCGAAGCTCGATCAAAAAACCAAGGGGAAAGTTTTAACAATTCGTTTCCCAGTTTTGAGGACGACTTGAACGACTCAGCACTTATTTTGTGCAGCCAACAAGTGGAAAAGGAATATAACCAAATGCAAGAAAATAAAGGACAGTGCCCAGTAGCAGAAACTGAAAACGAGTTATCAGAGATAGGGAATTATGAAGATTTCAATCCTCATTCTAAAAACGCAAGAGGTCCTGTAATTTCTTCTTCAACTCCGGTAGGAAATGACTTTGTAATCAGAAAACGGAGCTTACTCCCTGAAAGTCCATTTACGCATCGAAACAAGGACCGGAGTGATAATTCTAGCAGTTTGTCGTTGTTCGAAAACTCTGCAAACAGTGTGCATCCAAATTCCAGCAGTTCCAAGAGGCAGTCATCTATGTTTCTGCGCTCTGCCGCTAAGAAAGACTTATTCCAAGTAAAATCGACGGAATATACGCAAGCACCTGCTAAAGAAGCGAAATCTACGAAACAAAACTTAGAATCTGCCAAACCAGTGGAGTCACCTAAAGTTACCGGAGACTTTATGGATGATGACGATGACGAACTTTTTAGTCAAGTCGAGATGCCAGTCATCAATGAGCCCGTCAAGAATCTCAGCTCTACGAAGAATAAAAATAACAAAGTGCAAAGTAAGCGTGGACTGTTATAACAAGTGCGCTATTAATCTATTAACGCGCGTAATTATATGTTGTTCAATGAGTGTTTGACTTACTTGGCTGTAATTACACAGGCGACTTATCTAGCATGACAACTCAGATAATTGGTGACGGGGAAAAAGCTATTTTAAAGAATCTACAGATAACTAATTGTTCAGTGTGTCTGGCTGTTACAAAAGGTATCCAGAAACTTTACGAACTAATTTTGTGTTCATAAGTTCATTGTAGTTGGATTGTATTCAGTACTATTCAGTTTTATATTAATTTCTAACGCATTTAACACAACGGTGCTTTAAACGCCTTTCCAGAATATTCTACAGATAAGGTGAAAGTTAAAAAACGACCCAAACGCACTTCTTCACCCTTTCAACTAAGTAAAAAATTTCAAAAGGAACTCTTAATTCTACAAGCTTACGATGAAAATGTACCAACGCAAGGCCGAAGGAGGCGAAGATCCCTTCGTTCAACTGTAAATTTATGATTTAACCTTTAATCCAAGAACCTCAAAAATTGACTTATCACATGTGTAGGCTTCCTATTTTAAAGATTAAAAAATCAACCATAAGTATATGTATAGTTATAAATTGAACTCCGCAAGCGCGATTACCAATTGTAATTTTTAACTAAGAGCTTGATTTAAATTTCAATTGTCTCAATGGAATGAAATTAATGGTATGTTGAGATCAAATGAAAATTGATTTTTTATTATTGCTCTACGATGTTGAGCTCACTCGCGTAGTTATAATTAATATCGCAGTATTTCAAAATTGAAAGTTATCAATAATAAATGATTGATGTTTGACTTGTGTTGAATTGAAATGTCTATTTTTATTTTGCTAGTTTTAGTTAGTCTTCATCATCAGTATCTTCACTAATTGTGAGATCAGAATTTGTTCTGTCTGGAGGAGGAACCAATACCTTGTAAGTTTCTTCAAATACAAGATCCAGCATTTCTCTAGCTCCATCGAAGATATCCACAAGTGATTGTCCATGTTCAGTTCCCATTGCCAGTTGAAGAGACCTGGCAGCCAAGGCTTCTTTGACTTCATCGTACACGACGAATCGTGACTCGAAGTATTCTTTATCTTCGCCATCCTCTTCGTCATCTTGAGGTTCATCCAAGTCTGGTAATGGAGGAATCTCTTCAACTTTATCAGTTAATCTTACGCTTCGCTTAGCCGTGGAAATTCTTCGATCATATTCATAGTCTCCAACAGCATCTTGGTCATCATCTTCATCTGACTCTTCGCTTTCCTGTTCTTCGTCTTCTCCTTCAATTTCTCGTTCATATACAATCTTAGACTCGTCTTCTTCTTCATCTTTAGTTCCAATAGCTGCACTCGACTCTGAGGCAACCTCCAATCCATCCGATTCACTCCTAAGCAAAGCTGCTAATTCTTCTGCTTCAGCTAGTTCTTCAAGTTCTTGTTTACGGATCAAAGCTTCATCAACCGCTTCACGAATAAGTCCATCCAAATATGAAACGCTTCCACCTGCAGCAGCCCATCCTCTAAGGTTGTGTTCTTCGACAAGTGGAGGAATATGAGTGTCGATGATTTCTTTAGCCACTGCGTGTGAACTGATAACTGCATCCACAACTTCCCCTGCAGCTCTTGTATAGCGTCTTGCAGCTGCTGCGAGCTTTTCTTGTTGCAAAACTCGGCATAGTTCTGGGATCATGAAGTTGGCAAATAATTCTGCAGCGTATTCTTGGTTTTCGTATTCACTCAATCTGGACAATAATTCATGCATAAAAACCATGTTTTTGAATTTCTTTAAGTGTCATCGCTTACTCTTGAGCTGGAATTGCATTGGCAGCTTCATTGATTGTTGCAGCCAATTGCCTCACGTGCTTCCGAGAAAGTTCATCTGCAACTCTATCACTGCTTTCGATATACATGTCCTCCAGGAATATGTCCACTGTAGCTTGAGTAATCCCCAAAACCTGGACAAATAAGAGAAGGACAGAGATCACTTTCATATAGACTACACACGCCTAGGTAATACTATGTAATTATTCATGCTTCATACATGTTTGAATACTTCATCCATCGAACGACGTTCCTCTTCTTCCAGGAAGCGTTCTCCAGCTTCAGTTGCTTCCACTCTTCGTCTTTGTCGTTCTGCCAAGAGAATCAAAGCGTGAACTTTCCTTTCGTCAATTAGACGGATCATCTCTTTGTCCAGGAAGTCGAGCATTTTGTTCAAAGTCTCTCCTTCCAAATGGCCAACTACTTCCTTCACAGATGAATCCTACACAATAAGCTCATCATCATTAGATCTGCATGAAAGATCCGCTTTTATGAAACCAAGTGGGCTATAGTCTATGTACTTTAATAGCCTCGTCTTCCTCTTGTTTCTTCATTGCAATCAATTTCTGCATTTGTCCTTCTGCAACTCGCTGGCAGTTCGGGTCCATGTCGAACATTAGTTTCATTCCCATTAGTTCGTTCATGCTTTCGTCTATTTCGTTTCTGATCTGAAGTCATATCGTTAGTGAGCAAATGAGAATTATCAATATGATACATGAGTATTGAATTGAAAAAATAAATGTAAGTGAATCGTACCAATCTCTGAATTACTCGTCCCCTCGCTATTTTCTGTAGAGTTACTACATGACGCTTTCGTCTTCCTTGTTCCGTGTCATCTTCTGTGAGTACAAATGGTGTAGCTGAATGTCTCGGCTGGTTTGCGACATCGTTTTCATTAACCAAATCTATAAGTTTCTCCTTTTTGTTGTTCCAATAATGGTGATCTTTTGGAATTAGAAGTGGATTAGAATGAATCCTAATGTTTCTCAAACGTTAATCTCATTCCTGAATACCTTTAAATGCTGCGAGAGTAGCGTGCAACACTCGTTCTTCACGTTTCTTATGGGTGCTTGCTTCGCATTTCCTTACTCTGTGTTTATATGCATTCATGTCGAAGACACACTCTTTCATGATAAACTTCTTTGACATTGCCAGCTTATTGAAGCCTAAAGGATTCAATTACACCAGAATTGTTTCATTAGAATCTCTTGCAGATTAACAGCTCATTGATCTCGCTTAATCCCTCGAGTGAATTATATTGCGATTTTTACGTACTTTCGAAATCCTTGTGGATGTCAAGTTGGAAGGGTCGCTGAGGATTCAGTAAATCCATGGACGGTCCGTTCCGGACTAATGGGGCGTAGATACGAGAGTCAAAAGTTGTGTACTCCTTTATGATATTCCTCTTTCGGGTTACTTTCTTGCCGAAATACTTTCTCTCCATTTTACGCAAATCTAACAAAACATGAATAATTTATAAGTCTATTATTTCTAGTTGTACTACTGCCCTTCACTTACTTCTAAAGTACTCTCTCTTCACATTTTCCATATGCTTTACATTTTTCTCTTTAAGAATTTCATGGAGTCTCTCCAGTCTCATGGTTTGGTCGTTATTCATCTGTGTCGTGTATTCTACAAGGAGTTTGGACACTATTTCCATCTTCATGTTTTGTAGTTTCTCTAATTCCTGTAATTATACAGAGATCAATGATAGTGTTCCTAATTGCATGAATAGTTGTTGCCTGATTGACATTACTTTTTCTCTGTCTGCCCATTGCTGAGCTTCAAGTTCTTCCATCAATTTGATTCGAGCTTCGAATCCAGCAGGATCGTCGGTTGCTCTGTTAACTTTTTCTAGTAACCTTCTGGTCAGTATACGTTCTATGGTCACGATATCATCTAAAGTGAAAGGAAGACCTTGTCCTGCAATAATACAAGAAGATTTGCATTAATGATGATGATAAGAAGTCAGGGATATGCATATCTTTATTATCACAATACCCCAGGTCATATTCATCAAAGCCAATATCGGAGGAGACTTGTCTGTTTTCGGGAGAGTGAACGGAGGCGAATAAGGATCGGTTTGGGTTTCAGATTCTCGAATGTCCGTTTGGACTCCTCGATTTAAATATCCAATGCGACTGGTCCTTTGTGTCCGCAACAGCCTTTTCTTGTCCATTGGTCCGAGTCGGTTGAAGTCGAAGATCTTCTTTTCCATGTGGTATGATGGCTCGCCATATCTTTTAATGCATAATAAGATACGCTTCAGACACAAAATTACATTTCAATTAGTCAAGTCTAAACGGGAATTACACCTGATGGCATATTTAGCTCGATCAGCTCCACCGACTTCGTCTACTTCTCGAGGGAAGGGAAGTGGCCCTGTGTCACATGGCATTATTGGTTTCCTGCAATGTGAACACGAATAAAATGAGACTGCACAAGAGGAATTAACTAGTATCAACTTGTATGTAATTATGATGGTCGTTTGATCGCTCACCCGTTGACAGAGTATTGAGGGAGAAAGCTGTCTAGCACATTTGGTTTCATAGGAGTCAAACAAGCCTCAAGTCTTCTGTCTGACTGGAGCTCACTGAACATTGACTCGTAAACAGGTCTCACTTTCTGTAGGTCATAATATTATTACTAGCTTTGTATTATTTCAAATCTTCATGAGATGACAAAAAAGTAATTACCATTCTCGCTCCTGATCTCGCACCAGAAGCTGAATCCTTTAGGAAGTCAGCCCTACTTGGAGTTGTGTAGGTCGAGTCTGTATAATGAATGTACAGTCGTCATTTCAGGTTAAAATGTATATTTTCTCCACAAATATCCTTATCAATCTTTACCATAAACGAAGTCATACGGACGAGATTGCCTGACAAGCCGCCGATCAGGCGGTGTCTTGTAGTTTGAACTGGACATCTTGAAATCTCCAGCGTGTGAATTACAATCCACAAATATATTCACACAATCTAATGCTTTCCTTTCTCCTGATGGCTTTTGAGGATTTACTTGGAGGTGATCGAGAGATCAACTCCAAAGTTGGTAAAGAATTTATCACTATGTGTCTAATGGTAACTGAAATTAAAGAAGGAACAATAAAAATGATGATGACTTTCTCTCAAAAGTATTTATTAAAACCAATAAGTTTGATCGATTTGCTTGTTTAATCAATATTTATGAGTTTCCTGTTCGAATTCCCTTTGTTTCATATTTCTCCTTCGTGTTTATCAAAATGCTTAAGGAAATACTAAAAGTAGTGGCTTATGGTAATGGTAAAATCGACCCAAGGCTATCATTGGACACAGAACCCGGAATTATCTGTTACATAACCACTTTCCCCCTTGGAAGAGTCGTGGGCTTGACATGCATCGGTTTATCTTGGGGATGCTTCTTGGGGGAACTTATGCACCGGACTAGAGAAGTCGACCTTGAAAATGAGGAAGAAAAAATAGATCTTATGACTGAAATGACTTGGAGGTCAACCTTCCACTTGAAAGTGCCTTTTTTATCCCAATGGCTTGCTACTGATCAGAAATTACTCAATTTCTTATCTGAAAATTTGGACAACTTTCCTTTTATTCCTTATCCTTTCATCACAATGGGTGATCATCTCCTTGGGCAATGTGAGTGGCATTACCGACAGGTATACACTAATAATAATAATTTAATCAATCAATTAAATTGTAATTTTAAAACGAATTTTTATTATTAGGTTGACAATCCTTCCCAAGCTATACATGTGAGTTATATCAGTGAATTTTGGGAAAACTCGTTAGAATTCCAGTTGTTCCGCAAAGCAATAAGGTTATCTATATATAATTTATGAAAAGCTGCCATTCATGCACCCAATCATTTGGCAAATGTAACTTTTAATTTTAATATTTTTAATGTAGAGTGTGTGGTCGATTTTCGATAAGGCAGTTAAAGAGAATGTTTTATCATTGCAAAGTACAAGAGCTGGAGAAAGGGGAACTACTCTTGGGAGTGGGAGACATGGGTAAGCCATGGGATAATAATTATTATTGTGTTTAGACGTGAATCACTTCCAATTCTTATTATTGTTCTTTATTATTTGAATGAAGATGATAAAATGCTGGTGGTCATTAGAGGAGAGATTGCAATCTCTGCAGTGAACTCTAAAACGGGAGTTGCTGAATTATTGAGAGTAGCGAAGCAAGGGGATAAGTTGCTTTCTCTATTGTCTCTCATTGATGCTCTCACGGTACTCTCTTTTATTACAAGATATCTTCAATTTGACTGTTTAATGTGTTAAATATAATTACTCATATATTTGATAGGGTCATACCCAGCCTATAAAAACTATTGAAGTTTTTGCCAAATCTCCCAGTCGAGTTTTAACGTTCCCTTTACTACTTTTGAGAGTATTACAATTATATTTACTATAATATCGAAGCTATCTACTCGTATGTTAACCCCTCGTATGGTCTTTATGCAAACCCCTAGAACTTTTTAATTCTACACGACAACAAGATTGTAAACGTAGTGAGAGGATTGATTCGAAAGATCCATGATATTCACTACTTACTGCTAAACAAAAGTCTCGGGATAGTGGATGACCTAACTCCCGAACACTCTCGAATTGACGCCTCGTCGAAATACATGAAATTACTCCCGTTAAATCCTTATGATCTGCCAGATCCAACGTCCGAGGGGGGAGGAATCTCAAATGAACTGAGGGAAATCGCCTTAAGAGATTTGATGAAATTCCTCGCTATACCTGATGACCTTTTGTATGAAGAGATCTTAGAGTGTGCTCGGGTGGTCATTGTTGATCCAGATCCGAGGGGAATTGATGTCAAAATGCCAGAGGAATATCCTCTACTGAATGATAAGGTGAGAATAGTGTGATTTTTAGCTAAGATGCTTATTTTTTAAAGGCCGTTTTCTCTTTTGGCAGAAATACAAGTTCAAGTACTTGTACAAAGGGAAAGCTGACATTTACACGATTCAAGAATCTGTAATTTACCATCTTCAGCATCCGAATAAAGAAGACCTTGCCATTGAACTGGATGAAGAAGACATTATCCAAGAGTGGGAAAGAGACTACAGGAAGTTTGATCATGAACATTTCGCGTATATGAATTCTGGAGAAGGTATCGGGGGACTTGCTGCGTTTTCGGAACAAGTTAATCGACTGTTTATCAAAGTCATTCAAAGATCTTTGTTTGTACTGATACCTGATTTTTTATTTGATACGTATGAGAACTATTATATTACATTTAGTATGGACTATAAGTATTGATGTGTGGTAAACATATATTTATATAGTTTGGGTTTGATTCGATCAGAGTAATCCAACATTATCCGAATGCATGTTTCCCAATTTTGCATCAAATTATCCTAAGAATTGTTCCTACTATGAGAATGATGGATTTTGGAATTGAATGGGCTCATGTCCCAGGAGGAGTTGAGCTCTTTGGGTAATTTAATAATGGGTAAAAATAAAATAAAGTAAATGAAGTTGACTTCTTTTGGATCTTCTGCTTCATAATAGAGCTGGACAGGCAGTGGATGACACTTACTTAGTACTCGCGGGGAAGTTGAGATCATACACGGTAAATGCCACTGGACAGTTACTTTTTCACGGGGACTATGAAAGAAGCAGTTGGATTGGACTTGTAGAAGCGTTGGTCATGTTTCCATTCAGAAGCAAAACTGTCGTGGCTGCGAGAGCATCGGAAGTTGTGAGGATTCCTATGTTTTACATCAATCTTTTGAATAGAAAGTTTCCTAATGCCGGAGCTGCACTGCTTCAAAATGTGGCTGGGAGATCAGAAGGCCGTAGGTTCTTAATCAATAGGAATTGTACACGAAATTTAGATATTTATATGATTAATTTGTTGTAGGACGACACGCGAGCAATGCACGGAGTCAGTGTAGCCATAAAAGGCAAAAAGGACAGTTTAATTTTGGAAAAACGAAATACGAATACTTTGAAGGAAATTCGAGAGAAATTGGGTCTATTTGTTTGCTACCTTTGACAGATACCGTTCCAGTTATTCCGTTTGCTTTGGAAATAGAAAAGCACCATCAAGAAACTGGTACGGATGAAAGTACGATGAAACATGATGTTTTGAATTTTGTGTAATGGTGTTGGTTTATCAGGAAATACACTAATCCTTACATGGGAATCATGCAGATCTGGCCTCAAAATCGCATTCATTAATGATTTCAACGAGTTCTCTGTTCGTAATTGGATCACAAATGCAATGAATGATTACTCACTGGTTTTATTTGTGGTAATATAGGATATTGCATTGAGTTTCCAATTAAACTCCTCTTGATTCCATATACATTTGGTATCCCTTCCAGTGCTGCAATGAGTCGAAGCGATGGACTAGACTTTGTGTACAGTATGCAGAACTTCTGATAGGTTTGGGGGTCAGAACTTGTCCTGCTTATCGCCTACATTGGGTACGAATTTAGAAAAATATTTATTACAATTAGACTCTATAACACTTGGTTGATATTTAGCTCGATTTGTGTAGATGGAGAAAGTAATGGTTACAGAGGGATTTGGACACGCCCAAAAGAAAGAAATTGTGATACTACATAGCGAATATCCAGACAGAAGGACAGACTCTTTAAGTTCTAAAGGAAGTATGTCGTATAGAAGGAGAAAGTGCGAAAATCAATTAATGACATTGTTTTTTAATGCATATTTGTATTAGTTCGCTGTTACCTTCCGTATGACACGAGTGCATGGCTTGAAATCCGACCTTGGATAAGCTATCACCACCACCTAAGACTTCCTCAAGAAGCTTTTAAGGGTGAATTCCTCGATCAAGCTTTGTTATATAATGTTGTATGGCAAATCTATCTTTAATTTGTAAAGAATCGTTTCTAGTGTAAATACATTTAATACTCTTCCTTAGAGAGAACAGTACTCCGCGCTGAAGCGAGATATCAATGAGCTGTCAGATATGTCGAGGTTCAATCGGTGGATAACTGGAAGAGCAACTGGAGTCGTGTTCACTGGTGGAGGAGCTCGAGTTGCCACTCAGATTGGAGTCCTCAAGAGATTTATCGCAGAAGGTGTGGCTGTGGATATGGTCGGGGGAGTTGGAACGGGACTCGTCATCGCTTGTCTTTTTGCCATGTATCAAGATATCGAAGCTGTGGAGAGCGCTGCTAGAGATATCTTCAAAGTTTGTCCATGCAATCTTTTGTTCTTGTTATATTCGTTATTATTATTAGTAGTAATTGTATATTCCTGCACTGTCTCAGACTCTACATAGTATGACACACAAGACCGAATGGAAGTCTTATCTATTCGATGCGACAGTACCGTGGATTTCTCCAATCCAAGGGAAGCTAATGACGGAAATGTGTGAAAAGTATTTTGGTCTAGCAAGAATAGAAGACACGTGGATTCCTCTCTTTGGAGTTACTACTGATGTTGGTAAATCAGAGACGAGTGTTCATAGAAATGGTATAAAATACTATTAATCAACATGGGTATAATAACAATAAAGAAATAGGTATAATAACTTAATTAATGTGTTCATGTGGTTAGGGCCTATGTGGATCTACGCACGGGCGTCCTTCAGTAACTTTCTCTTTGCACCCCCAGTAAATGATACGAGAGATGGATCATTCATGGTTGATGGGAGTTTTTCTAATCCTATCCCAGGTTGGAAGAGATTAAAAGACATGTTCTTTTATATCCCATGAGATATTAGATTATTAGATGTGACTGGAGTCTCATAATGCCCTGATGATGAATATGTGTTTAATTACTTTGATTCATTATTTTTCCAGTTGATATAATGAGGAATTTTGGAGCAGAATTCATCCTCGTATTGAACACAACTATAGGAGTGACCTTTGAAAAGCAACAATTCGATCTTGCTCGAGATATAATAATGAATGCGTGGAGATTCCTTTTCCTCCTTGCTTCGAAATTGAGTTTCTTTGCACCGGATTTCATTGGGATTAATGATATGATCACTAGGACGCAGAAAATTATGTATGCTGAGGTAATAATGAATGTTCATGAAGATAACAAAGAAATCGTATTATGATGTACTTAAACATTAATTACACGCTGACACACAAGTCAGTTCATGTTACCTAAGTGGTTTTTTGTCATTATTTATTGACCTCATAGGCTGTTCAAGCAAGCACAGATGGTTTGTATGTGACGATTATTAGACCGAAAAATGAATTCCATCCTACTCACAGCTACGTTGAGTTTGATAAACTTGTGGTAAGCTAAAAAAAACCTCTAAACTGCTGTGGTTTATAATTTACTGTTGCACAAAGCTCTAATGGTTGAATAACATTTATCATTGTGTGTGTATGTTTATAGTGCAACGGTCTTGACTATGCTAATCAAATACTTAGGCAAATGGGAGAGAAGACTATCTCCCCAAATGGATATCGTCAATTTTGGCTAAGGCTTAATTATATTAACAGAGCGATGGAGACAATGGAGGGACGAGCTTTGCAGGAAGATTTTCGGGATGAGTATTTTGAGGCTTTGGACAGTAGGATGTTCGAGAGAGATGGTTAAATATAATTAATTATATTCAAGCAGCTATGCAATGATGAGGTTTGTAAGATCATCAAAAGGGACTAATGGAAAGATGTGCTTTATTTGTTCGTAGATAAACTAAAAGAGATGGTCAGACCAGAGGAATATGTTGGAGCGTTTGAAGATGTTCAGAAAGGAATTGTTGCTTCTCCTATCCTTATTGAAGCTAGGGAAGTAGCACTTAAGAAACACAATGCTTTGAAGGACTTTACAGATTGGTTGTACACGAAGATCATGAAGTGATTTTGAATGCATAGGATTAGGAAACGAGATTCGGAGTAGTTGAATTGTGTTTTACTATAAATAGCAATACTTTACAATGTATTGTTTTTTATAGTAGCTTAGCTTAATAATAAAGCTGACATGTTTCATGATAAACAGCTTGTGGGAAACGTTTAAAAGCCATTTACAAGTGTTGAATGAAAAATGAATTAAGTAGATCTGTATGGAATGAGTATACATACATTGTGTGTGTGTATGTAATCCAGCGTAGTGTTGCTCTGGCTTTCTCTGTCATGACAAGTAAGTTCGTATCGATTTTTCATCTCACTTTCTCCATACAAATAACCTATCTCTATACAGACGATATAAACACTGCACTTTCCCTGAAGTAACTTTCACTCGCCCGTACTACTACACAGTACCGTATAACATCAGAAGGTATACGTCATTCACATATGCATGCAAGTTAGGAGAAAAACCACTGCGAATCTCTCGTGTCGTGAGATAGTACAAACAGAAATCTATACATATATTCATCTCTTGTAGTGTGTTTTCCTTGTATACAATAAGAAATATATTTATTATGTGTGTGTTATAAAGAATATAAAGTTTCTTATCATAAAACGCGCATGGTTAGATACACAGGCCTCTATACGCGTATATATTGCTTACGTCCGGATGTTCATTTCCCTTTCTACACTTCAATTTAATATGTCTCATAAGTCCAGCTGCCGATTTTCCTCAAACCTCTGGACATCAGAGACAGTAGGATAGGAATACAATATTAATATAAGGTTATGTACACTCAAGTTCATTGAAGTTTACTATGTAATTTATTCAGGGGCTTTTGTCAAAAGCATCAATAGCGCAGGTAGTTGATTATATTGATATAAAGTGTGTGATTATAGTTAGGCAATAAGACATAGTCTATTAAGTAGCCATTTGTATAGAGAATGAATCAGTTGTTGCTTTGAATAACATTCCTAACATATGTGTATTAAGTAGAGAAGTTCGGTGAAAGCCAGAGGAGTGGAAGAAACGATCAACTATCTATCAGGATGACTTGTGTGTGCTCCATTCATTCACACTTTCTCTCTTGAATTATGTTGTTCATGGTCAATACTTTTGTCCGTGAGTGAACAAATACACACACACATATATTACACTTGTACTTGTCCATTCATTCTCAGAGTACGTAACAAGTTGCAAGTTGAATGTAAGTTGAGGGATACCTAAAAAGGAAGATTGAAAGAGTTTGAGTCAGAGTCTTCCGTGTGTACGAAACGGTATGTCAACGATATATATATAAATATTGTGTGTACATTTTAAGATATTGATTGAATGATATTATAATGAATAATACGTATATAGGCAACGATGATGCCGACCTGCAAGATGAACGAGACAAAACTAGAGATCAATGAGAGTTACGAAGACGCAGATCTCAGTGATGTGGAAGATGATGTCTTCGTCAGAAGTGGAGGGAGGAATGGATATCGGACAGAGTATGATATAGCAAAGAAACCTTTGATGAATCCGAGAAAGAAAATGGTACTTAATTGGAAATTTGCGTATTATTAATTGCTCTGATTTTAATAAATGATTAATGAGATACGTCATGTGTGAATGTACATGCAGTATGGATTCGATAATATGAAGAATGGAGGTCTCCACACGGAAGTAAGGGGATCTCCACCAGCCCTCAGAGTTTTGTGTATGCCAATGTGCTACATTCTTCTGGCGACATTTGCCATGCTAGGTAGGTTATTGAAGAAAGTGTTAAAGCGAAAGAAATGAAGTGTAGTAGATTAAGAGATAAAGTGTATTTGTATTTATTGCAGGTTTAGTAGCAGTAATAACCTTCCTCACAAGTTATGTTTCATGGCCCTTAAGTATTCTGAATCTGTTTAAGAAGGGAGGACCGAAGATTCCCATTGGGAAGAATAAGTTCCTTCCATGTGATAATATTGAAGTTGAAGACGTGTGGATTCAACAGTTTCCTAAACTTCTGACAGAATCTGCCTTCAGGCTCTTAGATGTTAATAAGGATGGAGTAGACGATGTTCTTTTTGGCTATGCAACAGGTTAGGGACACACCTGAATAGCTTTTATGAAATACTGATTGTAGGATCGAGGATATGCATGGTTTTTGTGGATCGTAAAAGGTGCTGATGGCTACGGAGTCCCTGAATTCGTCTGTGATATTTACTTCAACGGACAGTCTCCTTGCTTTGGAGGAGTTTTGGCGTTGGATGGAAAAACTGGAAAGGAATTATGGAGGCATTGGACAGCTCATGAAGTCTTTGCTTTGAATTGTAATGAGGACCTTAACCAAGATTCAACTCCCGACTGTCTTGTAGGAGGAAGAGCTGGGGTACACTATGGTTTTTATAGTAAACAATAGTTTTATTAGATTTTCGTGATTATTTGAATCGAGTACTCTTAAGGACCGGACAAAGTGCGTCGAAAATATAAAGATTTCAGTAAACAAAAACAAGATTTGCATTGAGAGGATGTAAATCTATCTATATGAGGTGTTTTGAAACGGCCAAAGCTTTTAGGTAGAAAAGTTCAGAGCTCCTTTAATGCGTTTTTGTGCTTTCACTCAAAGTCTTCAAGTCTATCTGAACTTCTCAATCTACTAAGCGGATTAAATCCAAGTACGATTTTGTCGATTTTAGGCTCTAGGTTTTCTCTTTTATCTCGTTTTGACTCATTGTGTCAGCTAGTACTTGAATCGATAAAGTAACAGACTGAAAAGATTTTTTATTATTAAGAGAAAAGGTTTAAAAGAGAATCGCGTTATTTTCTCCAGGTGTTTTGTGCAATCAGCGGAAGTGACGGACTTCTTCTGTGGACATTTGGGGCTGGACCTGCAAAGAATCCTATAATGAACATTTATACGTCTCAATTTATCCGAGATATGGATGACGATGGAGTTCTAGATGTTCTGGCTATTCATGGAGGAGACCCTTTGGCAGATCCTGGTCAGTTTCAGGAAATTAATTCACTTCGAAACCATATAAATAAATGTATATTGTGTCCAATTTATATACTTAGGCTATGCTTTCATTTAACACTAAAACTCTTATTGTTTCCAGGAAGTACAAATAGACTGTCCGGAAGAATAATGATTGTAAGTGGAAAAACAGGGAAGGTATTGCAATGGGTGGGGACACCGGATGAAAAAGAAAGCTACTACTCCCCTCAAGTCCTCACACTTCCAGATGGCTCGGAAAACGTTTTGTTTGGAACTGGAGGAGAAACTCATGGAGGTGGATTGTACATAATCTCTCTCTCTGATTTGTACAAAGGAGCTATTGAAAATGTGAGTGTATTCATTCACTCCCTTTTATCCAATATTGTCAGGTATCATAAACACTTATTAATCTCAAATCACATTTTCTGCAACGAGACTTTTCTTAAAAGAAGAAAGAGTTGATGTAAAAATTGTGTACGTGTTGAATGTTTGATATGTATGAAAGAGAAAGCCATACAAATGGATAGGAAATTCGTTTTGAGGAAAAGTCTTTCATCTTTTGTAATGTTAAAAAAGTCATTTATGAAATTATATTTGAAAGGTTTAGTAGTCTATGTGTTGATGGAGTTTTTCCTTTTTCGTACGAATTGTTTTTACGTACATTCCTTTTCATGAACATATTTATTTGTTTTAGTTTGCACAATGAGTTTTGACAATTTAAGTCTTTTTGAAGTTGTAGGATTAATAAAAAAGAGAGACAGAATGGGAACACAAACACAGTTGGGAACAAACTGTGTGTTTTGTTGGCTAATAATAAATTGTTTGATTTTGATGTTTTCTTAGGATTGGAATTGTGTGAGAGTGATTTGACATTTGTTCTTTGTGGAGAAAGTTCAGATCTTTGTAGCTCAACGAGACGAATGTGCGCGTGTATGTATTTGTTAGCATGCAATATGACAAACGTGTCTATGTTTAATTAAACGATGTGAGATCTGACTGAGTCTATGGTTGATGATTACAATGACAGTTACACTAGTTGTGTAATTTGCAATCAGACGGAGGAAATGTTACAAAGATCTCGTGGTGAATATCATGACATAGTTCTGTGAAAGAATAAGAAAGATGTAACAAATAGTTGTATACACAATTGAAATCAAAAGACCTCTATTATAACAAATTACATGATGTGTGTGAGTGTGGTTTGAGTTTGACTTGTAAGTTATATGTGGCAATGTGTTTTTCTTGTCAGAGTACTTGCAAATTACATGATCAAAAGATCAGTTGGAGAATTGCTTTTGATGATGATGATGATGGTGGTGATGGTTTTAATTTGAACGCAGGCGAGAGTGATTTACAAAGATGAACAAAAGGGGATTATGGTGCCACCAGTAATTACGGATGTAAATGGTGACAAGATTGACGACATAGTTATGGCCATGTTCAACTCAAGTGTTGTTGCTTTTGATGGTGTCACTCTGAAACAGATATGGAATTCTACCTTTCCCTCATCTGAAACTTATACGTAAGTTCACAGTGCATATTGTTCATTTCATATGTGTCGTGTTGAAATAAATTCATGGAAGAATTGCGATGAAGCACTAAATGTCACAAATCATTTAAATGTTACGAAAGAGCAAACGAGTTTCATCGGTTTTGAGTAACCTTACATGAGATTTGTGTAGGTGAATTTAAGCAACAAAGTGTCTAGTTTAAATCTAACAGAAAAACGATGTTAATTAGTCTATATCTCGATTTCATAAAGTGAAAAAGTGCTGGCATTTGTGTATCGGCAAATAAAAGAGAATGTTGTGAAAGTATAATTGAAAAATCGTGTGTTTAATTTTAGGACACCCACTCCAGGATATTTTAATGAGGACGATGTTCCAGACTTTCTTGTGAAGTATCAGTATGGCCCAGGATTTCCTATCTACTACCATGCTAAGGTAAGACTTAATTCTATACGAGATGTAAATACTTTTTTCCCAAAGCCCCTACAGAGATTGAAATCCTTATATAATAATAATAATAGGAAGAGAGCGTCTCCTCTCATTAGAATAATTAATCACAAGTTGAATTCAGGGAAAGTTTACATCAAAGCTTGAAAAGTTTTTTTATCTTTTTCCCTTGAAGGGATTTTTGCATGGAACTTGAAACTTTTCTGTTCATAAGTTCGAAGATGAAAAGTGATTTTGAAATATACTAGTTTAGTTATGTATTGTTTAGGAATTGAAGATGAGAGAGTTTTAGGCTCAAATAGTTTCACATTTGCATTTATGATAGTGAAGCGTAAATTATATTTATTACATGTACATATATGTCTGCATGTTTGTTTGCAGACAACAATTCTGGATGGAAAGACAGGGAAAGCTATTTTAGAAAATCCAATAATTGACACAATTGGATCACAAGCATCGACTCCATTAATTCGGTTGGAAGGATTTGGAAACGACATCTTCCTCTATTGGAGTTCCAACTGTAAAGGATTTGTAGGCAATTCTTCGGAATTCACTTTTGTTAAAGGTTAGTTTGTACGCTTTATATATGTTTGTATTTTCACGTCAATCTTCCCCCGACGACGACTGAGGGATTCACCAGACTAAAGGACAACTCAACCAAAGCTATATAATATATATGTATGTATCTATATTGCACTTGGTTGTTTCAGGCTCAACGAGTTTCTCCGTTTGAAATCTGATTAAAAGTTAATAAGGGAATGGAGACAAAGTAGTGAGAGAGTGTTTGAGAGATGACTTTAATTGACAAGAGGAAAGAAGTGTCGCTTATAATTAAATGAGTTGGCAATAATATCAAAGCTCCTATATACGCGTTATTAGTACGTATAAACTCGGTTGTGGATTCCTTAAATGTAAATAATATTTCAAGTCAAGTTAGATGTATCCATCCTTTTCTCCTTGCTTTGAAAATCAAATGACAATGAAATATAATCAGTTTGAAATCCTAATGAGTGAAAGTAGAAGTTCAAATGATATACTGGACGAAGTAGAAAAAGAGCTTTTTACTGGTCATAGAATAACAGCGGATATAAGGTATCATTCTTAGAGTGAATGATATTGAAGATATCGTGTCTTCGTCTCTTTATTCGTTAGTGTGTTAAGCTTAGCGTACACAAAAGATCTCTGTCGTTGTTTTATAGCCAGGTTAATTTTCTAGCTGATGCGCATTCGAGGAAGGAGAGACATGAAAAATACGTAAAGATTAATGAAGGATAGAAAGAGAGAGTTAGTTGGATGTCTCACTTTTGTTTTACTATCGATTTCCTCCTTGGTCGTCGTCATCTCCTGATGACATAAGGAAATGATTGTGTATGATGTAGTGTGTACGTACCCTTAAGAGGGATTTATTGTTCCTGCTGGTTTTCTGGAAATGACGAAAAAGTTTTTGCATCGTCATTCGAAATATCTTTAGTTTTGTTATATAAAACGTACAGGAAGTTAAGTGGAGATTGTTGATTGGTATTTTGCTATACCACGGACGAAGCTTATTTACTTTTTCCTTATTTACGGTTTTGTTCAGCAAAACCTCTTTTCAGACTTCGATGTATTTAATAGGCAAATATGTATATAGACTGGTTCATTTTATTACTCAAGGGCTTTTTGTGTGTTTGCATAGAAAGGTGCATCGTTCTTATATTCCTGTGCGTCTTATTCTTTGCATAGTAATTATTTACAGAGAAGGAAATGGAAAATAGAAGAGAGAGAGAGAGAAGGAAAGATAGACAGTTAATTTGAAGGGATTAACATTTTATCCATTATGACACAAATTCAACCCCCGTCTCTCTCTCTCTCTCTCTCTCTCTGAAGCGTAAAATCGAAGTGGCGAAAATGTTGAAATTAGTTTTTGTGTCTCTTTTTGTGCCTCGTGTGCAGCATTTCATGCATAATGAAAAATGCAAAACACCTTTTTGCGTTTTCTATAGTTTTTTTTATACATATTTTA
>Ga0194135_10000679_pt1 | contig 20051 bp, 17 predicted proteins | sample LitLau_LLRF_2013_FD_134024 | JGI IMG/M metagenome (GOLD analysis project Ga0194135, IMG submission 134024) | Freshwater sediment microbial communities in response to fracking from North America - Little Laurel Run_MetaG_LLRF_2013 (version 2) | ecosystem: Environmental > Aquatic > Freshwater >...
ACTGACTCAACTGCATGGAAGTTGGTGGAAGGAAGTTACGAAGATTGGTCTAATAGTACTGCTCTGGTTTCCACACACGCGAAAGATTCACTTATGCTTAACTGTCTCTCTATATGAGACTAGTCTCTGGGTCTCTAACAATCTTCTGTAGAAAGTAATGGAAGGTTTCTACTACATCAAGGCATATCCTTATACTTGAATGGGAAGTCGGAGCCGTATTTTTAGTCGAGATTACTCGCAGGACTTCGCATTCGGTTGTCTTCAAAAGATTAAGACTGCTTTGGCATTCTGCATTTGGAACCATTGGTTGGGTGCCCGGTCGACGTCTTCCTCCCAAAAGATTCTTATCTTCCCATCCTTTTTATCCTTTCGAGAGTGAATCAGTCCCACTCACACAGCTCGATATACATTTTATATTGATATCCAATTTCCTAATTGAAGAATTTATGCTCCCAATGAATGAGATAGGAAGGAGAAGTCATGATGTGCGAAAATACACTTAGACTTCCAGTGACATTGGCCTGATTTCCCAATAAATTAGTTTATAGCTAGTTTATACGGCAGTGTACTCGTTAAGACCAAGAAAGCCGTTTGATAGGCAGAAGAGCTCGAGTTAGTTAGTAGGGAGATAATGTTCGAAGAGGATTTGGCCGAAAGGGTGGATTCCCTGTTTTGCGAAATTACCGGTGGTTTGTGACTTGATACCAATAATTCAGGCTAATGGTGTAATTTTTGATCGTGTAATTGGACTGTGCTTTGATTTCACAGGAGGAATTGGCCCGTATCACGACATGGATACGATTAGCATGCTTCTCACAGGATGGGTCATCTTCATCGTTTGTTCAGTGGCCCTTCTCAAATATCTCTACATCAGATTTGTAAAGAAGGGCAACTTTTCGTCAGAATTGGAAGCTTCTTTGGACTCCAATTTGCTCCGATTGAATGAACAAAAGGCAGAGGAGGAAGATGAGCTCGCTAGTCTTCAGGATGGAACGGCAGTTACCAAAAAGGTCGTTGAGACTATTTCAGGACTGAAAGCCCTCCCTTCCAGCAACAAGCCACAAGCTCCAGTGCGGAGAAGGAGGATTGATAAGTCTGCGGCAATAGACAGTTTCGATGAGATTGCGGCATTAAACGCCAGTGGGCCTTGTACTGGAAATGACCCAGATGTTGTGGAGTTCATTAACAAGTGTTATGAATGGGGATTCAATTACAAAGGCACGCAAAAGAGAGCTTGGGAAGACATGAAGGAGGCTTTCACTCGCGCTGTCAATAAAACTTTACGGGATGAAGATCTCAAGGTAAATTGAGCGAGAGACTTCAAATCGGTTCAAATAATGAGCTGTCTAAATGGTGGTCAAATTATTCAGAAGCTGTTAATAATATTGATCCATTGCATTTGCATTGCAGAATGATCTCACCATATCTGTTGTCGATTTCGAGCTGAAAGATGATTTGAAGCTTACCAATATTTTTGCTGAGTGTATTCACAGGAACCACATCGTAAGTGTTAATACCACCTCAACTAGGCTCAAATGCATTTAAGAATGCTCATAAGCTATGAAAATTGCAGAAAGTGACATCTGATTGCGAGTTGCAAGTCAAAGGAGAGCTAACCGTTTGTGGGAAAGACGGTGGATTAAGGCGATGTCAGTTTTTCGTCGACAGACTTTGTGGACGACTAAGCACACTCTTCGAGTGTGAAGAGAAGTCAGCAATCATAAAACTAGATGGATGGCCTGAAATTTGTGTAGGAATTTCTAACTCTCCATCTTCAACGAATCTGCTGGACACAAAGTTATCTGAGGCGATAGGCGACAGAATGACATCGGCGATAAGGAACAGCATTGTGGACATCGATCACAGTCAGTTTCAAGATTTCCCGAACCCTCCAAAGTGTAGCCCCAAGAAACAAACTCCCCCCACTGCTCCAAACTCACCTAAGAAATACCTCCTTGTCAAAGTTGTGAAAGGATCAGAACTAGGGACGCAGAAAGGTTGCGAAGAACCTTATTGTGCAATCGAATTGGATGAACCACCTCAGAAATTTCAAACCGATGCAGTTCGAAGTCAGCATCCCGTTTGGAACGAAAACTTTGTATTGTAAGTTTAATTCATGTCATCAAAGGCAGTTTGAACTCAGTCAGAATGTATGTTAATTAGATTTCAACTTGAATTGTAGTAACATCGTTCCTGGAAGTGGGGAAATACTGTTCGAGGTGTTTGACAAGGTAGGAACCAGATTTCTTGGCTGCAACATCATCTCCGTAGAAGAAGTCGGTCTGGAGAAAACTCGCGTTCTTCCATTGAAATCACGAAGGATGGAAATCTCAGATCAGATCAGTGGAACTCTTGAAGTTCAAGTGAGTTTAGTCAATATAGGCTATGGCTATGATCTAATTTCAATATTACTGACATCTGAATTTCAATTGTCAATTGTAGTTCACTTTGTTGGACGAGAAAGAGTTCCTTCAGAAGTCACGGGATAACTCAGAGAAGATCTCGTCGAACGGAAACCTGATAAAAACGACTCGGGCAGTGTACACTCGATCCCCAGACGCAAAGTCATCAACTTTCGCCGAACACGTAATAAAAGAGTTTGAACGGAAAGCTTTACCTAATGCTGAAAAAAGCACTCTGATTATTCATGCTGTTCAGAGGGTTAGTGTTCTATCGATTGATGAAATGACGAATGTTTTATTGTTCTCACTTATTCACGTTTTGAAACCCATTCTTATTGTCATGTTCTACCACCCCTTCCTTACGATTAATTATTATTAGTACTTTTTATTAACCTGTTTCCTTTTCTATATTGTCTTGTGGCTTATATTTTAGGACTCTCCTGCTCCTAACTCTTCGAGTAGACCTGTAGTAAAGGTAAACTTAATTGTTAACCGTTTTGTTGTCTCATCCAACTTTGATTTACAAGCTTATGTATTTCTTTGCATGCCTCGTTTTGTGTAAACTACAACTTTTGTTTTGTGTTGTGGAGCAGATAGAAAAGTTGTTGGATGGTTCGTATCAGGAAGTTCAAGAAAGTGATGATGATCAGATCATTTCCAGGAAGGTTAGAGTACAAAACATTAAACCCGACGACTTTCTACGCATTCTTTACTCGCTGTTTCTCAAGTTTTTGTTCTTAGATGTTTGTAGTTTTCAAAAACTGCTTTCTACTTCTAAACTTTGCCACTATAAACTAACCCTCTATGCAGAAATGCAAATAAGCTTATGTCTGTCTGCTTATTGTCTTGTCTATGCATCTTTATCATGTGAAAGTATTAAATTGGACTTTGTCTCAATCTCTGTTCCATTTAGGAACGACTTAAGAACGAGGACAATTCTACCGGAATCGAGGGACAATATGGAGACGGTATGCAATTGAATCAATTGAACTAGATAATAGCAATAGAGTTTCGCAGTAACTCATAAGAATGATTGTGACATTGTAGAGCGTGGGAGACGCAAGACGAGGAAAGGCGACATCTTCACTTCCATTCGCCGACGGTTTTCGAAAGGCAGATCCCATTCTGTAGTTTCTGGTGACGGGGGGGTTGACAACGAAAGTAAAGAAAGTAAAAGTGACATTTTTCAACGGTCTGTTTCAGCTGACAGACAAAGTATGCTTTCCGCAAGGCTTGGCCTCGCCTCTGCGAGATCTTCGACATCTGAGCTTTCGGGCATCAGTGGATTCTCCACGTCAACTTTTGTCCACGACAATTCCACTCTAGTCATAGAATGTACTGAAAATCGAGTCCGCAAGTACTACTTGGTCCCACCCAACCTTGCCGAAACTGGCAAGTGGAGGAAGAAAGGCAAGAAGCTCCACATTTACAACGACCACAGTTTCGTGGCAAAGCATTTACCCAGGTATGGCATTTCTTTATCCTATTTCAACCTGATTGGACGAAGCCAGGAAAGAGTTCTTTAAACATTGTTGTTCGAATTCCAGTGGAACTCTCTGTGAAATTTGTACCACGAGACTCCCATTTAGTCTGGGAAAACAAGGTTACCAGTGCAGAGACTGCAAAATGACTTGTCACAAAGAGTGTCACATCCGAGCACCCTCATTCTGCCCCAAGACTACCATCTACGACATCGAACTGTAAGTCTGTTGATTCTTTAGTCTTTGAACTTTGAAGTGTATCTTTGAATGCGCAGTTGAGAGTAAAAATTACCGTTCATTTGAATTTATTTATTTAACTTTCATTGTGATTTAAACTTTTACTTGAAATTCAATGTTTTGTAGAGAAATATTGAAAGTTTAGAGTGAAAGTGGCCACTTGAACATTTGAACTTACGTATTAGCCATTTTTGCTCCTGGTGAATTTCTTATTGGTTGTTGTGTAAGTGCTTGTAATTATGATTTATAGTAGTTTATTTATTTGCTTTTCTAATTGGAATATCCGACTTTTAATGGGTGGTTGAAGTGTGACAGTAACAATTGTTTTGTGATTGCTCATAATTTAGGGGTACTGTGAAGAATGTGGAAGAAAGTAATAAAAATAGCTCACCGTCAATTTTCTCTTCCTTGTTTGGTGGAAAGAAGAGTAACGCTAATACTAACAACAAAGATAGCCTGAGTGAATCTACTAATAACCATTCCAATAACGTTCACGTTTCTTCTAAGAAAAAGAAATGTAAGAAATGACATCATCATCTATAGATTCCCAAAATAAAAGAATCGCTTTAATGGCCTTTTAAGCAGCGGTACATTTTGTGACTTCTTATAGCGTTCTTGTCTTGTGTCTCTTTTTGTAGCGAGTATCTTCAGGAAGGTGACTAAGCTCGGGAAGATCTCCGAAGAGAATCTCGCCAGCAGGGAGCGATTGAATGGAGACGTAAAGAACCCTGTCGAAATAACCGAAAAAACCGAACAATCTCTTAAAGAACCAGAGCCAGCAGCAGCAGAGCAAACAAAAATAGACACTACATCAAAGAACAAAGATGTTTCTGAAGCTTCCAACCAAATGACAAATGAAGATAACGATGAATCATCATCTGCCCTTACCACCGTTGAAAAAGAAGAAGACAAAGAGTCGAACGATCAAGAAAGATTCGAAAAAGCATCTTCCCATCCAACGACAGAACTCGTTCACAATAATGGCCCCATTGCAGCAGTCGCCAGTGTCTCATAACAAGTTTTATACAAGTGTGCAAACTCACAAATGTCACAAATATACTTTCATACAACGCTGAAACATGTGCGACCGTATACTTCTAAAATCCCAAGCACTAGGGATAAGATCAATTGTCTACTTTTTCATGAACTAATCTGGTGATTGTCTATTACATTACTTTCATATAATTACTTTAATACGTGTAATGGTAGGGGCCAAGAGAGAAGCTATATTGACAAATTGACATCATTCAATCTCATGTGGAAGGTTTGAATACTTAAATTACAAGAGGATTGCCGTATTCTTTCTCGTAACTGCATCTCCGGTTCGTAATTTTATTGATTGTGGATAGTGAGTAATAATATTTTTATTGACTCCAGATGACATTTTTCAAACTGTAACAAACTTTAAAGTTTCAATACTTTCTTTTAAATCTGCAGATAATTTCCGATTTTTGTGATATTTATTAGTCCAGACTTTCATATAGTGTAACGTGTAATCGAAAGTGAAAAATCGAAACTGGAATTGTGAATCAAATAGAATGTCAGCTTTATAGATTGTCGGCCTTTTCCTAAATCAAGTTCTTTCATCAGAAGAAGTTTTGTGAATACCAATTAATTATTTACTTCATGGGTATAAGGCTAGTGTGATGAAAAAGCTTGCCGATTTTATGTAACGAAGAATCTCTCGATTTGTGCAATATATATTAGGAATGATACACATATTTCGAATACTCTGTACACTGCAGCTAATTTTGGTATTTTACAAGCAGGAAGAAATTTTAGACTTAATTGCTTGTGTCATTCACGGGTGTAACATTTTGAAATCTCACCAATAAAAGCCACCAATGAAATCTCAAAGTCTACGCTCTTACAAATGATTTTCAATCTGTGATAATCTTTATTCATCTACACATGCATGGACTGCACTTCACTTCAAATTCGTGCTGTGTAGTATGTCAACTATGCTGTATATTCAATTCTTACGTTTAAATGCATGTGTATAATTAACATTCCGGCATTATGTGCTTGTTTTATGAAAGTCTCTTTAGTTTCGTCACAAACAAACAGCAATGAAGAATTAACGACTTGCTTCTCGAGGACAAGGAAAAAGTAATGGCTCCTGCTTTATTAAACACGTCAAAGAAAATGTTATGAATCTCAAAAGAAGACTAATTCAAACTCCGTGTAACTCATCGTACTCGCATATTATGCTGCTGTCATTTTAGCGTCTTCCAAAAAACGGAAGCTGGAAATTTGGACCCAATCCTCCTGCCAGTCCGGGGAACATCACTGGAGCCACTCCCCCTCCAATCGAACTGAAGCTGGCTGAGCTGAAAGAATTTCCTCCCGAATGGGCCTTTCCTGCAATAGTGTCATGAATGCATGATTGTTAGTTGCAGGACTTGTCACGATGAATCATCACCATATAATAGCTTGCAAGTGTTTGTCTCACCGTAAGCCGTTTGTCCATTGGCACAAGTCCAGACAGGGCAGCAGCCGTCCTCTCGGTCGTAGCTGGAGGAACAATGAGTTCCCACGGGGGCAGGGAGACAAGAGGTCCCTTCACAACGCGAGTCTTCGCATTCTGAGATCGACACGAGTGAAGATAAGAGAATCAAAAAGACGACGACACTCCCGATCCGAGCAGATTCACTTTTCATCTGAATTTCAATTAACGAAATGGTGGTTAAAGATAGCGTGTGGTATTTGTTATGTCTCCCTTATTATGTGAATTATTAATTACCTTGTGACTGGAGGCTCACAAGTTTCTCTTTTATTTTCAATTGTGATGAAGTGAATGAGGAACTGATGATGGAATTGTTGTACCGATCGTTTATATACTCCATTATCTTGACGGAGTTAAAATGCTGAATGCAGCAGTGTATTATGCAGTCTTTGCGTTTTTAAATGACTTGTTGTACTATAGTGCAAGTGTTTATGATGCCAGTTAATGTAAATTAGCTCGATTTCCAGTTACTCCCCATACGACACGACGATGATGATGTAACATGAATGGGTAGTTAAATTGCTATCAAAACATCTTATATGGTGGTTAAATGACAAAGCGTGAGTTGAATAGTAATATCAATATTCACGGATCATTCCTTCTCAATCCGACGACACTGGTGTGACTGACTGTGTGACCTATGACTATGACTCATGGCTGAAGCCATCCGATCATACTTAACTTCATTATTACCTTCAGTTACAAGTTTGATGGAATGAGTTAAAACCATGTTAAAACTCATATGAGAACCTTTAATGAGTTTTTCAAATGCGTAGCAGTGATGAGTCACAGAGGTGCATTCCGGTTTTTAATAAGAATCAATTTGGATGAAGTCGCAAACATTCGAGGATTCGAGGGAATCCATAAAACAGTCGAGAACTCGTGGGATAATTTGTTCAAATAGTTAAAAGCTACGACTGATTGTGAGTAATGCGTTTAACAATTCCATAACCCTGAAATCAGAGCATATACTTAAGAAGCTATCAACCATGTAAAATGATGAGAAATCCAGTGTATTTAGCTACAACTCGTACAATAAATCAGTTTGAGAAAACGGGATGTTCACAAATTCCTACATCCGCATTTGGCTTGCAGGCGTAAAAACAGCATTTCTTGTTATCTACAAAGTCGAAGGCATTTAGCTGATGAGTAATCACTGTGTTCCATTTTTAATGTAAAAGAGAACTAGCTAACCTGGACACATAGAGTCGTAGGTGCATTGCGTTGCATCTCTCGAGAGGGTGATGCATTTCAGTCCTTGATTCAAAGGTCGACATCTCCCTGGCTTAATGAAGTCTTTATTAATGACTGCAATTTCTAAGTTGTTTCCTTTGTTGGTTCCTTGTTGTCCGTCAACAACTGAAATTCCGTAGGAAACCTTGCTAGTGGAATTCTTACTGATGATCGTCGCTTCTAGAGGGTCGACAGATCCAGGGGCCCTGATTGGCGTCGTTTCTTGCTTGTGCTCTTTGTTTCCAGACACGTTATGATTTGTAGGGGACTTTTTATTATTTGATTCTTCTGTCGTAGCCTCAGTATCTTCTATTCAAGGAATACGAATTTACACGATATCGAACAAGCGATCAAACATTATGTAACAAGATAACAACGAGTAATATGGTCATTAGGAAACTTCAATTGAAAAATGTTGGGGCACTGTGAGATTGTCGCATGCATTCACTTGCAATCACTTGCAATTAAACATTCGCTATCAATTAATCGTGTCTGAAAATGCTATTCGAGATCTGAATACCACGAATCGATCATGCAAAGCACAAGACGTGAAAAACACAGGAATAAAATATTAGACATGCATTTTATTATTTGCAGTACAAACCATGCACCACTTTTTTCTAAAATTAAGTGCATTTTTGTGAAAAGCAGTAACAACAAACGAGTAGTTCTCATGAAATGAATGGATTACAATTACAAGCATAAGGTGCTAAAGGTAAATGGTATTACGACGAGTTTACGTCATCAATCTCCGGCCTGAAATGGTTATCTCATTATCAATAACTTCAATTTAACTGCCTACTATACTTGCCTATAGTTTTAAACGCCGAATTTCTGAGAACAGAAAGTTCAAAAAGCTATTAAAGAAAACTGTTGTACGACACGCAAGAAGCTTGTACCGATATGAGTTCAATGATGAGTTGAATTACACGTCGATGATTAGGTGACTCAGACAGAGAGGCTGCGACGAGAGATTACTACTAATTACCTCATTGTAATCTGATTTGAGTGAGTCTCGATTTACATTTTTACATGCAGTGATGACGCTCATGCTTTTTTAAAGTGTTAATTCATACTAAATCATAACTAAATTGTGAATGTTCTAACGACCTGCTGCCCCTTCAGTGGCTCCGTCACTAGAACTTCCTTCATCCGCCAAAGTTGACGTCTCATCAGCGTCTCTTCTGTAACGGCCTCCACTGCTGGACATTGGAGTTGTGGATGACTCTCCAGTGATTGTTTCATCTTCTCCTTCAGGGCTTCGTTTACTTTTCTTCATTCCAGGGACTTTAGTGCTGGTGGTGACATCAGAAGAGTTGGCTGTAGTAACTTCAGAAGATGACTCTTCCGAATTTCGTCGTCGTCTACTACTTCCCCCAGTCGTGGACTCCGATGAGTCATCAGTCATTCCGGTTATCTCCGATGCCTTAGTGCTGATTTCCTCGACTGTGCAGTTCACTGCATCTGTACATTGCATAGCTTATTTATAATGCATGTTCTTCCTCCAGTTGTAATATGAAGAAAAGTAAGCTTTGATTGCACTAAATCACAAGCACGCATACAATTTACCTATGGTACCATTAAAGTTTGTCGGAGTTGTTGTAAGGGCTCCTTATCAAGCATCAATGAAGTAGAATGAGTTAATGTTTAAACTATTTTTAAAGTGTTTAAAGTTTAAAGCTATGAGAAAAAGTGTACCAAGCTTACCTTTGGCACTCTTTCCATCCATGCAAGAAGAACCTCCTTTATTTCCATCGGTGGAGGATGTCTTATTTTTTACCCAATCTGCTGCCTTGTTGATTCCATTTTTGGCTGGAATCATTTGTGATCATGCCGTGTAACGTATGAATTTGAGTAGGTAACAAAAACTTTGAACGACCAAGTGAAGAGAGAGAGAGAGATATGGCTTACCTGACTCTTTCACTGTATTAGCTGTGGTTTTGACTTTATCCACGGCCGTTCCAACGCCTTCTTTGATACTTTGCCCGACATTCTTGAACCAACCTTCCACCTTGGTTGCGGCATTTTCAGCTTTCTTCTTTATGTCAGTGACGGTTTCATTCATGTATTTCTTTGCAGAATCAGTAGCACTTTCAACCGAAGACGGTTCAGAAGATGGTTCCGGTTCTGCGGTTGATCCGCCTTCTTTGGACATTGAGTCACTGGCACAGCAAGTCTCGAAGCATTTGCAGCACTTTTCCATGCTTGAATCGTCCATAGGACAAGAATCAGCTTTGCAGCTGCCCTTTAAGTCTTCTGAACAGTCTTTCGAGTCTGCTGCCCTACGATTTCTTGAAGAATCTGTAGATTCACTTCCAGGACTGTCGGTCACTTCATCTGCCCCTCGCTTCGCTCTGGATGATTCAGCATCGGTGGTTCCCGATTCTAAGCCGTCCACGTAACTCTCTAGGTCTCTTCTTAACCTGAAGTGTGTTCCCCATACTCCAGAAGACAATGGATTACTCTTTACTTCAACTGCAGCCACTAGAAAGGCCAATAGGAAGAGTTTCTGAAATCAACAAAAATTCGATAACTGGCAACTGCGGTGGGATCGTAAATATTCTAGCAATAAACCACTAAATCAAGATCTATAACTTATTATTGTACGAGTTGTAGAAAAGTTATCTTGTACCTTGTCCATGATTGCTTAACTTTGTTAAGCTCTTATGGAAATAATTCCAAAGAGTATTGTACAGCGCAGAGACACAGGTTTGTCCAGACTAATGCAGATTTTTTGATAACTTGATTCTTTATATAAACTCTGTCCTTCCTCAAGTTCATATTGGATTGGGGCACAAGTGTACAACGTTATGTGCTAGCATCATGCATGGTCATTTTTATTTTACTCGATATCTGAATTTTGGATCTATTCATTACTTATGTCCATCAGTTTATCCCATCAACAATGACAGGATTGCGTGTAGTGTTCTTAGATACACACGCTCCAGTGATCAGATTCAAGAGAGGATGTGCGATACATACGTACGTGCCTTCTAACATGGAAATCGTGTAAACTCTTTTGATCTCTACGAATTCACGAGACGAGGCTCTACAATGATTCCAGAAAAGTCCTGAAATGTAAAAGTGATGTGCATGGAAAAGGAAATCGCGAGGACAAAAGGATTTGGCAGTGCCAACAATGCCAACATGGACTGTGCCAATAATGCCCCGACTGCGAACTCATTCTGTGCTTTACTTTTTTTGCTGTTCTATGATTTCTATGTAAAATTGTCAAATGATTCAACCAATTATTCTCTCAACTTGTGAATCATAGGAACATCCGGTTTTCGACGAAGATTAATTATTCAATCCCAGCTATTCCAAGTTTTCCATCAAGTTACTTGGCTGCACAGAAGAAATGCATACGTATATGTATATCCGTTGGCAATTGGGGAACTTAGCATACAGGAACAAAACAAGCAAAACTTTAATGCAATTCAGACAGGACAATCTGGTTGTGGAAATCAGGAAAACTTCTACATAGCGTGCACAAATACAAAGGAATTTCAAGCAAGTCTCATTCAACAATTATGCGGTAGCTTCATCAATTAAACTAATGAACGTAGGATATTAAATGAGTTTGACATTTATTGTGCCCATAGTTGGTGATATTATCTGGCGTTAATGAGTTTTTACAATATAACTTATTGTTACGCTGTTTTAGTGTAAATAACAAGAAGATGCTCGGTCAGCTCCGGGGTAGTTGATGTAGACATCCACAGCGTTAGTTTCATTTTATTTTCATCCACGAGAGTAAACTGTCGCCGAATCTACAAGTCCAAAGGTTATTTATATAGTAAGCTGCTCGTACATTATTTCGTAGAGTTAGAGTACAGTAATAATTTATTTACTTGGAGCACAGATGGATCTTTAGCACCATTCATCCTGCCAATGTTTGTAGAATTGAGCTCAATCACATTTCCGGTGACCTTCCCTTCTTCTAGTGAAGTTAGACCTAAAAAACGCAGTTTTTAACAGCAGTTAAATAACAGAGCTTTGTATTGTTGATAATAATTATAGTAATGAAGACAGTTTATATAACATTAAAAAATGAATACCAAAATTATGAGCAACCATAAAAGCTAGCTCGTCGTTCCCTTTCGAACGCAAAAAGCCACTTTCTAAATGCATCGGGTTTCCCTTCTCGGGATGCTTTGTTGAGCTGCTGTAGGAGAGCAGCGGTTGACCTCCACAAAGCTGAAATTCAACGATGTCTTTGTAATGGAAGTCTTTGATCGTTGGAAACTTTCCATGCGCATCGGCGCATTCCCATCTTCCAATGATCCAAGAAATGCACTTTAAAGGAACTGGAATTTCACCTTCCATTCTTGGATTGTTATCTGCAAATCTGCAAAGGATAAAAAATCATACTTGTTATTTGTATATCATATTATAGTCAAATTATTAGAAGGGTAAACAATGGTCACGTTGCATTACATTAGTGAGTAAAATCTTATCGAAAAAATAGTGAATACACATTTAATACTTCTACAAAACCACTTTTTATTGCAATATAAATAATTTATACTTATAGTTAGATGGTAACTGTAATACATTTTGGTGAACACATCAATATATATTTAGGACAAGGGAACTAAACATCACAGTCAGTAATTAAGCTGAATTAGCTCACGAAGCTCTTCGGGCCACCACAGTCGTTCTCACGTGGAATTAAAAAGTTTACAATGGAATTTCAGACATAACTTCATCGTACTTTTGAAGTAGGATCATCCGAATGGTAAAAATGATCCACATCAGGAGAATACATTTGACTCTTGAAATATTAGTAGTCACTGTAAAACAACAGAACATTATTAACGTCTATCAAACAACGCAATCATTTGGCTCATATGAATCTTATAAGATATTCTTAATCCTTACCATGAAAGCAATGAGCATTAGTAGATACGAAGAGAACTTGAACAAACCAGATTTTATTTTGGTCCTGCGAGTAGTTCCAAATCAACGCCACGAGTTCAAAAAGGACAGTGAAATTACTGAGGCAGATACCTTTGGTTATCGTCAAGTATGAAAATTGAGGAGGGACAGCATCAGGAAAGATTAAAAATCTGACGAAGCACGAAAAGAAGAGACAGAAGTAGAACACCGCAGAACTGAAAAGCGTCCTTAACAGAACTCGATAAAAGTTCAATTCGAGCTCGTAAAAGTCAGAGGAAGTGGTTTCATACTCAACTCCCTTTTGGAAGCACCAGTAGCAATAAGCTTCGATAAAGACAAAGACCACTCCCAATTTCCAATATACCTGGAACAAACGGAATCAATTGCGCATTAGAGACAAAGATTCAAAAGTGTCCTTGGAGTCGTAAACATTGTTCTAACCTTCTAACTTACCTCAAAAGGAGAGTTGAGCAAGACATGTCTGTAAGCCATGGGATTTTGCAGGACTAAATTGATAGCCACAATGATCTCATCGTACTCCACATACTTGTCGATAAGCTCCCCGCATTGATCCTGTTTTCACAAGATTTAAAATTATTAAAAATTCCCCAATGACCACTTATATTTTCTACTAATATATTAATCGTAAGAAGAGCTTGTCTTACACAGTGAAGAAGTTTGACGAGGTTTCCTTTGGCGTAAGTCTTGTAGACCTGCGGGGCAGCAGAGCCGCACTTGATACAGAAATAAGGTGCCGGAGGTCCCATCATGCTAACAAGCTTCCATTTCCCGATTTCGGTTTCAGTTCTATTTAAAATTACCTACCATTCGTTTAAAATCCAATATAAGACGCATGACAAATATAAATTATTATGACGATGATTCCGGTGATATGCAAGATTTCACGATTTCTCAGATAAAACTATGTAAATTTATGTGACCATTGCCAGTGACTGTTCGGAAAGGATGGAAGAAAGTTTCAAAACTAATAAATTATGCAATTGTATACCTTTTTGAAAACTGTTGTCTTTCGTATTTATTCCAAGTTTCAACCGGCTCCCGTCTTTGTCACAATCTACACTGCTTGCCTGAGTTAGCCTAACCTACCCTTACACATACGACTGGCCAATCCCGCCAATGTGGGGAAAATGAGACAGCCCCACTTTACTCGATGCCCGCGGAAATCTCAAACTCGCAAGAAACCGGAGAAGATGGAAAACAACAACAGACGAGGACCATCCCACCTCGTCGTAGGATCAACCACCGTGGACGACGAGCCGCCGCGCCCACTCCAACTCCCGAATTAGCAGCCACCCCCACTCGCCCATTAAGTCCCTAGTTTACATTGTGACATTATCGAATATCATTAAGTCCCCCCATTTCTCCATTCAAAGGTGGTTCGTGAGGTGTGAGTGTTCAATACTTCAATATCGTGGGAACCGGTCGTGTATCTTTTTCATCACTTGGACTTGTGTGGCTGGGCTCGGAGTGATTAAGTCATGCATATCTGATTTCCATTAAATGTATTGTCAATTTCGCATATTAATTGGTATTGAATGTTGTGTATGGTTAATGCTTATGAGAGTGGCAGAAATGTAATTTTGGTTTCTTGTTTCATTGCAGAAATAAATTCAAAGTGGTACGCAAGCTGTAGTCGGTATTTAGCAAAAGACTACACTTGGTTGTGATTGAGAGAGCTGCTGGCAAATCGTGCAGGTAATAATAATATTTATGTAACTCCGTGAATTGGTTTGTTAGGGAAATTGTCTTATGTGTTACAAATACACGGTTTTTACATGTGCACGCACGTAAGAGATGTTTAAGTAGGTACGATGGTACGAAGAGTGCGAGGCAGTGAGGCTTAGATGCGATGAAAATGCTCATGGAACTAGATTTAGTAATGTGGCTGAATATATTTAACTGATCATAATATTTATTATATTTTACAGATTATGTTTTGACTAGTTGAGGAAAAATAGAAAAATAATCATGCAAGAAAGATCTAGTTTCCGTATGGAACTATTTTTATTTATTCTAATGTGATTTGCGTACACTTACTGGAAGGTTATGGATAGGTTAAATATTAATAACTGTGGGTGCATTGCGTACATAATGTTTATGCATAAGTCTCGAGATTGCAATTAGTGATTGTGTGAATTATTACAAGTTTTATATAATTTGGACAATCTTGTGTGAAACTGTTGATGGGGATTCCCTCGTTCATGATGTGTAGTCAGTGTTAGATGCTTCTTTAGGCTGATACTTAAGTGTAAGCGTGCTCTGCAGGCTTGTATTTCGCTGATGGTGAGAAAGTGACGTATTAGAATTGAACTGACTGCCCTGTCATTACAGTACACTTAGGAATATTAGGACATTAAAGTGGAGGAGTCAACGTAAAGTGAGACTACATGATGCCATGTTAGATTAGACTAGGATATGCAATGTACAAGGAAGTGGAGGAGTCGGCATAAGCTAGGTTAGGTGTAAAGTGCCAAGTCTAATCCTTGGAATGCAATGTTTTGAGAATCAGAATAATCGATTAAGGATCAATAGGGTCATTTCAAGAATTACATGCCTGTTTCATAAACAACTTACAAACGAGTAATGTAAGAATACTTAACACGTCGATTCTGAAGCTAGCCTGAATTCATTCTCATTTATTTCTAGTTACTAGTTACTGCACATCCTGGCATTACTAGCACTTAAGACATTTACACGTAATAATACTTTAAGTCAAGCCAAGCATGGGAATGTTCAGATAATGATATATGACACGGAATAAATATTTGGGGGAATTCAGAAATCCGGTGAGCCGAGAATAAGTCTTCATGCCATTTTCTTGTAGTCTTTAGTATCCATATTAAACTGAATTAACACCTATTAATGGGGAAAATAAGTAGAGATTTTTTTCCAGTGTATGAGAGTCTGAAATCATTATTTTCTTTGGGTTTATAGCAGTAGTGGTCCATCACTTCGCCTGTTGAGTTATCCACTTCGGTGCTGTTCAACAGAAGTTCCAGATTGTTTTCGCCCAAGGTAAATTTTGTTCACTATTGTAGATAAAACGCGTGAAAAATATTTTGTTATAATTTAGATAATTGCTCTATTTTCAGACCTGTTGCTGTACAATTGTTTATCATACCTGCTAAACTAGGCACCTAAAGCGTACAACATGGGATCCGCTGCAATGACTTCAAATATTTTCGAAGATATTCTTTCAGAACGTCGCAAGAGCAATGATTTCGGTTGGGCATCTCGTCAGTTCACACCAGCCCCATACTTCGTTCGTGGCAGACCCAAAGATGCTAAGGGCTTATGCAATACAGTCCTGAGTTGTGAGAGAGTGCAGGAAGCTATACAGAATGTAATATATTTTACAGAATTTGCAATTAATTAACGTGTAAACCTGAGACAAGCTTTACAATTTTAGGTCGCTCGACAAGAGGGGAAAGATGAAAAAGAAATTTTCAAAAGGGCATATGACATTCTTCAAGAAATGTCGCATGATTATCATCTATATGTTGTCCGGTGGTTTGGATACACTTTGTCTAAACTCAGCAAGCGGCACTACTCGAGTATCTTTGTGAATTCATCCAAAATTAATCAGGTACCTTCAGAAGCCAGTTACAGTATACATAACTTACGTATTCTATTACAATAGTAGTGACATAATGGTACTCATTTTTCAGATAAAAGAGTGTTTCCAACGGTATCCTGTTATCCTATTGCCTACTCACAGGAGCTACGTTGACTTCTTACTGTTATCTTATGTATGCTTTACATATGAACTGCCACTGCCAATAATCGCTGCTGGAATGGGTTAGTCTCTTACTCTTTTTTTACTGTTAGCTGTTTGTTCCCTTTACAAGATGTCTATATTAATTCATTAGATTTCATGGGAATGATGGGTGTAGCTGAATTACTAAGGAAAGCGGGTGCATTTTTCATCCGCCGAAGGTTTGGAAACGATTCTCTGTATTGGGCGCTCATTAGCGAATATGTAAAAAAGGCGGTACTGCAAGGGTCTCATCCATTAGAAATGTTTGTTGAAGGCACTAGAAGTCGATCTGGAAAGTCTCTCTATCCTAAAATCGGTATTTATATACTTGTATCACTGTTTTCAAAAAGCATATTGGTTATTGTGATACGTAGCTAATTGTTTGTGGGTAACAAATATACAGGTTTACTAACAGCTATACTTGACCTCGTGAGACAACGTGAAATTCCGGACATTTTAATTTTACCCATTAGTATCAGTTACGATAGAACTCTAGAAGAATCACTGTATGCTCGAGAGCTATTGGGTCAGCCAAAGCCAAAAGAATCTACTAATGTAAGCCAGTGTGATTGGTTGATTATGGTTTATGACTTTAAGTTCCTTCTTCCTGAAGCAAATGACATTAACAAGATATTTATTTATCCATTAAGGGATTGTTGAAGGGACTGAAATGGCTGGGATCACAATCCTATGGATCCATGTATGTCAATTTTGGCGAGTTCATTTCAGTGCGTGAAAAGTTGGAATCTGAAGTCCCTCGATTGCTAGATGACACACAGTTTAGCAATCAAGTTCAAGATATTGCTTTGCAAGTAATTTTGGACCATCAAAAGCACATTGCGCTACCATTGTTTTCTGCAGCGTCTGTTATCATTTTATCAAAATTGTGCAAAAAAGAAGATTCTATCAGTTTTCCTCTTATGATGAGGTTCATACATGGATTTAGAGCTTTAATAACATGTCGAGGTTCTGATTTTGGTCAGCCATTGAGTGGTGAAACTCTGGAAGGAAACCTTCGTTACATTTTATCCATTCATTCGTCTTTGGTAGTGTGTCCCAAAAATGAAGAGCATCTCGTCAAATTTCGAGTTGGAGAGGACGAAGTTGTTGATTGCATGAAGTTTCAACATTATGCTAACCAGTTTTTACCGACCATAATTAGTTACTGTATATTTGCTGTAATTGGAAAGAGTAGTAACTCTCCGGATGCTTTGTATGATGAAAATAGCATAGAACCCGAGTACACTTTTATGCGACAGCTTATGTTCGATGATTTCCTCTACGATAAAGGGTCGGAAAAAGAGGCAAGTTCTATTTTAACTTATTTCCAAATATTTCACAGTTGTAGTACTGACAATGTGAAATTACTATTACAGGAAATCGCAAGAACTGCACAAATCTTAAATTCGTATTTACGCAAGGGCCGAACAAATGGTCACACTCAACAATGGAATTCTGAAACAGATGAGCTCATTTCCATTTTCAAATCAGCAATAGAGCCCTTCCTTTTTTCATACTGGAGTACAGCTAAAACTTTACTGCAGGTGTGTAATTGATTGCTCAAACTTGAGTATAATCGTGTTAAAATGGTTCTTGTTGTATTTTCATAGATTGGAGAGAGAGAACCAGATGCAGTTGATATGAAACAATTGGGGAAAATGTCTCAAAGCTTTCTACGTCAACTCCTTGAGAGTCATATGCCAAAGCATTATGGATGCTTATCTTTAGACACGTTAAATAATGCTGCAATGGGACTGATCAAGAGCAGTCTGGTGTCTAAAGTGAAATTGTGAGTTAAAGTTTGCTTATCCAACTTGTAGCTTATCGAAATCATACCAGAAAATCTGTATTCAGTACGCAACTTTGCTCTAATTTAACCTTGCTGCTTTCCAGGAATAACGGAGCGTATGGCCTGATTGTTAAAGATAAGAGTTCTTTGAAGTCCGTAATTGATCGATTAGGTACGTCCCTAATTCCATTCTTAAAAATTCAAATGCTTCATACAGTTATAAGTCTATTGATTCAGAATGGATAGAGAAGCGATTTAAAAATGCCTTCATTGAAAGAGGGCATGAAACTGTTTCGGGTGGTATCAACAAAAAATGTTATAATTGTCGAAGTCTGAAATAGATTGAATTCATGTATTCCAATTATGATCACTTTAACCTTGCTTTAGATTATCGGTAGAAAACATTTGAATCTAATAAGCATAAGCATAAGCAGTAGATTTATTTTAAGCTTTCTTGATGTAATATGGGAAATTCGTGGATTGTCTTGTTCTTTGTTGAGCTCTCTACCACCAACCACATACCTACTCAACCATAATAACAGGGCATATACCTGTAGCAGAAGCTAGCTCTAGTTTTAAACCCCTAGGTAGAGGAATTTTAAAACCAGCGATTTGCATGGACCTTCAATTGCTCTTAAAAGTGGTAATAGCGACTTCTAAATATATATTTGTATTCCAAAATGGGTCTCGGGTCTTATGTTTAGTTCAAAATATAATCCGTCATGACACAGGTAATTAGTAGCAGTACTGCAGGAATTATGTACATATTTTTATGTAAAGGACATCGAAGTTTCCTACACGGTACTGTCGGTACGGAAAGAGAGTAGGATGGGTTTAAAAAAAGGATTTTGAAGAGGCTGGAATTTTCATAGGAGTTGAGTGTATCCTTAATTGCTAGAACTCATGACATACTGAGAGTACATAGAAAGTTAAATGACAGGATTTTGTGAAGGCGACGGGAACAAAAGTTGTTGAAGGAAAATGTAAAAGGAAGGTTTTTTATTTTAGTTCGTCTAGTCTCTATGATAAAGAATAGTAGCAGTTTTACAATATCCTGTTCGCATGTGTATAGTTATATTAGTTGAAACTCCGCCGTTACTACTGCTTTACTTCGGAAGAAATATTTATAAGCAAAATAGTACTCTCGTGATGGGAATGACGTGATGACTCAGGAATATTTACTTTAAAGCTAGAAATCGAACTTTTTATCTATGATAGCATTCTATCGATCAGGATTTATATTTGATGTAGTAGGAGGAAACTCAAGCACGCGTCTGTCTCTGTAGAATTCTTCATACTTCGATGTTGCTTTTGGCAAGTTCTATTAATAATGTGTACTGCTAATCTTATTCAGTTGGTACTACATTCGATGGTACTCTGCGGGAATCAAGCGTTTAATAGTTTACCAATTCTTTGTTTTTGTTCGCAGAACGGTATCTTCCTCTGGGTTCGTCAACAGGAAATGACAAGGCCTCTGATCCCAAAGGTGTTGTGGATTACAGTCAACTCCTCAACCTCAAGTCCAAATTGTAATATGGAGAAAAGTATAACACAAGTTAGAGAGCACATGAATGGATATTTTTCTTATTAAATATTCAAGTAATTAACCATTTTGCCATGGACAGACAAGGCAATTCACGTGTTGTAATTATTAGTATTATTAACCTGCTGGTGTGTACAGCAATCTCAACTTATTTAGCATGATCATGATACACATTATTAGTCA
>Ga0194135_10000680_pt1 | contig 20047 bp, 16 predicted proteins | sample LitLau_LLRF_2013_FD_134024 | JGI IMG/M metagenome (GOLD analysis project Ga0194135, IMG submission 134024) | Freshwater sediment microbial communities in response to fracking from North America - Little Laurel Run_MetaG_LLRF_2013 (version 2) | ecosystem: Environmental > Aquatic > Freshwater >...
AGCAACTTCCTTCCATTTATATGGAACGTATGCCACTTTGTGGGATGGATGAATTTTTCCGACGACTAGGTCCTCTCCTATTGGAAATCGCCCGATATACAAAGTCTCGCCATCTTCAGACATACCTCCTCGAACTGCTCCTGGCACGATATCCCCATTCTGAGACTTAACCCAATCGTAATAGCCAGGCTTGGCTAGTAAAATCTAGGATTTTCCAAAATGCAAAGATTAAATTCTACTCAAACCTTTAAAACGACTAAATAGATTATTCTGAAGATATCGAAATTTGACTTACTTCGTAGAAGAACCCTGGATGCTCCGCGCCTCCCCAAGATATTGAAGCAACGTGATAGCCTGGAGGAGGATCAGCCAACTCGTCTTCCTCTGACCTTGGCGGCAGATATTCCAGCAACTTCCCTGGAGTGTTAGATTCCTGGATAGGTGCCCGTATGACATACAATGGGATTCCTCTTTCCGTTCCACCCCTAACCATCTCACCCGCAATCAACTCCATATCAGCCTCTATAGATTCCACCCACCGGATTTTCGGCCTGTAAAAATCAATAATCATGAATTCCCGACTTCGTTATAAACACGATTTATTACCATCTACAGTAATTACTGATAAGCATCTCTCACCCATATTGACAACCTTTGATGTGGTCCTTTAGCTGATCCCCTTTCATTTGCGCTGTACACCCTTCGTCGACATACGCGCAAGTAAATGTCGAACCATAGATCACCGACTCCATGAAGAAGTTCCTGGCACCAATTATCGGTTCCCGACACAGTCCACATTCCATCAAGTACGGTCCACACGTGTCACAGATGTTGTGACCCTTCTCACACATGTAAATCGGCGGCGTGGGAACTCCCTGGCAAACAGGGCACAGCAGTAGCTTCCCAATGGACTCTCCATCCATAAGAGTCACCACCTCACACCTGAAATAATCCACCCACAAGTTCAATTAAAAATGGGATTCCTTAAATGACACCTCGTGAGTGATGATAAGGTTAAGTGACCGTACCCTGTGAACGAGGCCTGATTCATCCTGGAGACCTGACACCGACCCTCTGGGATTATTAATAACGATTGTACTAACCGGTGAACAATGAGCAAGAGACGAAGTGGACGATGAGGAGGCACGAGGAAGAATGACAAGAATCGTCCAAACGTTTGTTGGTGTTTTGGTTGGGGAATGTGCACACACGAACGAACGACAAGGTAGCGGGTGGTGGTGGTGGTGGATTTACTTTCGCAACTTGCAAATTAGTTGCAATGCTGATCCCTCCCAGCACCCACCATGCCTTCTCTTCCTTTACCTCCTTCTCATTTCATGATTTCTTCATAATATTATCCATTTCAAGTCAATCCATTCGAATTCGGTCGACCCGATTTAAATAACGAGTTTTTTCGAAGGGGCTCAATGGCTTTATATGCTTTATATATGTGGAAGAAAATTGTATGCTAATATGTATGGCTGGAAATAAGAGGACATCGCCAAACAGACATTTTGGAAGTGGATAATTTTATTTTTAAAGTCAAGAGAAGCTGGTTATATAGTTAATAAAGTTCACATCTCATCTCATGAAGTTAACCGATGCATCGACATTTTTGAATAATACTGACAATGACAATAACGAGTGACAGTGACGATAATGACTGACAATGACAATAGCTCTTACTTTACTTCATTAGTGTGGTGAAACCTCGTTTCTTTTTGAGAATCCAGGAAAACTGTACGGGTCAATGGAAGCAATTGTAGCTAGATAGTATGTGGGTTATTCCGAATTCAAAGGATACTTAAACAAGGTTGGACCCTTGGACTCTTCCTGTGTCTCCAGTTGAGGCTCAGCCTGAAAATGCTGGAAAAGATGCGGACTATGCGGAAATGGTAAAAGAAACAGACGCAACGACTCCGAAGATGAGTTCTTCTGAACATGCTTATGACACCAGACTTGCTAATGGGCATTGTAATATTCTTATTCAAAATTGTTGCATGTGAATTGACCGTTCATGAATCTATGTCAGTTTGTCCTTGTATAAGTATTCTTTCACAGCTCGTCCGATCTAAAGTGTATTTGGAGGCTTCGTATTGCATTCAATTTCATAGTGAGAGTAAGTAAGTCGCGAATTCTGGGAAATCGAAAGCACAAGAGTGGAGAGTGATGAGCCCAGATGGACTTTCTCCTTGAGTCCTTCCTGATTTCTTCCAACTGAAGTTGATTTCTCCAGACACGTCTCCTCCTTTCCCCACGTAATAATATTCTTCATTTAGCTTTCATCGCAGTCCTTACACACACTCTCTATATATACACACCATAGACTAAACACATAAGGTCTATGTGTATATTCTGTATATGCACACACGTAGCTTCTCGTAGTCTTTCGACAGATTTTATACACACGTATAGGTTAGGAGGTAACCGAGCAGTTCCCATTCTTCCCAGGTATCTGCGATTCCAGGAGAATTCATTGCAAAGACCACTCTCTATGCAATTGCATGCAGATCTATTGAATCTCTCTGTTATTATTATAGCTACTGGCATTTCATCTCATGTACCTGTTAACTTATCGGGTACACTCCGACCACAGGAAGATAAGCTGTACAAAATGTGTCTGCTGCTGAGACTGAGGCAGAATGATGACCACATCTGCCTGCCTGCTCTCCCGTGACATTGCTCTACTGTAATAATTCGCTTTCACACAGGATCTTCCAAATTAATCCACTCTGGACGCGTTTCTCTCTTTCTTTCTCTCTTCTTGCCTTGAATCATTCACCTTCCTTTCTTTTACGCCTTCCTTCTTCTTCCATACAAAAAGAAGTCCTTCTAATTCGAAATTCCTCATACGCATTCCGTATATACACAATGTGTATATAGTGCATCCCATTCTACTGCAACAGCGCAGTCATTCTTTTCCGCCTGTTTCGAATTCGCAACGTCGTAGCAATAGATCATTCTTTGATCTTTTGTATTCCATGAACAAGAGGATGGAATAAAAGCTTCCGAGGAAATACATAACCCATTCTTTCCGGTACAATGAGTGTTTATAGAAGAAACTTAAGAAGGACCACATGACTTTCTCTCTGCTCTGCTTTGGCATTTAGTAGCATATCGTGTGTTCACATCTCGAACAATGCACACAACTAATACCCTTTCATCCCAGGAAGTGTAGAAAGTATTCATGAGAAAGTTACTCTCCAGGAGGTCTCTCCACTATGACTAGTAGTACGACGACGACTATTACACTTAACTTACTCTAATGCCTACGGATTCTTCTCCCTACAAACGCTGAGCTTCCTCCTCGTGTACATTACGGACGAAGATACCAGACTTTAGCTTGTTAGACTTACAAGTGTGTGTGCATAGTAATGTAGAAAGAATGTGTGTGTGTGTGTGTGTGTGCGATACTTGCTGCTTTTAACTTTCTCCATGCAACAGACTTGTTCACTATATAGCTTTCTTCTTTGGAATTTGGATTTCGTTTGGTGTGAGTGTGTGTGTGTCTCTCTCTCTCTGTGTCTGCTTCCAGTGCTCTACCCTTTTCTGCTGGAGAAAGCTGGACAAAAAAGAAATTGCGCAAGAGAAAGCGCAGCTGCCTGTCTATAACCTGCGGTTGGTTCCGATTCTGGTAAGATTTCGCGGCTTTCAAACTCTCTCTCTTTCTCTCAGGTCAATCGGACTTTCCCTACTTACAGACGAGTACGGAACAATTCCAATCCAAAAATCTCCTTAAGTTGTAAGCATATAGTGAGAGAGAGAGTGTGCTTGTGTGTGTATGTAAGTGTGTGTGTAATCTCCTAAGCTAAGACCTTCTTATCACCTCACCACAAAAAGACTTTTAGACACACATACACTCAAGATACAAGTCCAGAAATCACGGAGAAAGTCGAGTGAAAGTGAAACCACTAATACACTTACACAACGCGCGTACCATTCATTATTACAACACTAAACAACGTGCTGCTGCTCAAATTGCATTATGAATAATCAATATACCTCTCTCCGTTGTTTCGCTTCCTCACTACTTTCAACTTTCTCTTGTTCAGTTCTCCAGCTAAGGTTTGCCCTTTAAAACCGGACTCCTCTAGAAACTTTCTCTACTGCTATTCATACTATAATAAACAGATTTTCCGCCTTCTTTAACGTTCCGAAATAAACAGACCTACAACGTAGCCAGAATTATATTTAAATGACTCGGTGTTTGTGTATTGTTTCATATCGTGCCTCATTCGTTAAGCCTTATAAATTCTTTCTCAAGTCTCAATCCAGTTCCAGGCAATAAAATCTTCAATTTACTTACACATTCGTTCTGTGATAAATCGAAGTCTCACGAGCAGTAACTGATCAAGTTATCATTGGATATTCTCCGTGTAACATCCGTGTCTACATATCATCTCATCACTTTCAGGAGGAGCGGGTGGTTGTGTGGTTTGTGTGTGTAATAAGGTGCAAGGAACGAATAAGACAGATGTTCGTGTAAATCAAAATAATTTATTCTTAGATTCTCATCCTGTATTGTTGCCGTATCTTTGTGATGTCCGAATTGCGGGTGAGTAATATTGAGTAAGCAGTAAAAAATGATTTTAGTAGAGAGTACAATGGTTGTTAATCAATTTGACGACTCCTCCTGAGTACAATGTAAACGAGAGTGTAGACGAAGAAAGAGATTGCTCCCACGTGTAGTGAATTCCTAAGCAGCACACTTTCTACTTTCTACTTGCTTGCTTGCGTACTTTTACTCATAATATGGTTCTTGTCCTTATGTCTACAAGTAGAGAGAGAGGAGTTCAATAATATCGAACAAAAGACGTACACCCCGGCTACACAGATTATTATTACATACATAACCTACAGACTTTGTATATATATATATAGATCTGTGTGTTAGATCAGGAGCAGGTAACATGTGTTCAGAAGAACCTTTAGAAATTATATTGGAATTAAGATACACACACACCGCAGAGGATGATGATAAGGAAAGGAGAAAGGATGATAGGCCGTTAAAAGTAATGCACGAATTCCTATAATAGAAGATGACACTTTTGAGCAAAGGATTATTTTATGGCATCTCTCGTTCGTTCACTAAGGAAAAGGTGTAATGGCTAAAGTTCTTGGACGACAACTTGTGTCTGAGACTATACGCGTCATGTGTGTATATAGTGTACAAGTTTTTATCCAGAGTACGAATACAAGCTGTTCTATACTATATAATAAGCTTTGGGTTGTCTTGTACTGGCTGATGTTCTTACAGCATCTTTGTATATTAAGCGAAAGAAATAAATCGTCTCCTATGCTTTTAACAGAGTTTTCGTAGATATTCGTGTCTGTGCTTATGTATGTATTGATACGGCATTCCTTTCTATGTGATTGGGTTGGAATTCGAATGTGTAGGAGTGAAAATGGGTGCGGATAGTTTAGGTGAAAGTTTTGGGTGAAAGTAATAGATGTGGACTATCTGTAAAGCAAGGAGGAGAGTAAAGAATTAATGTGTGTGGAAGACTACACAAAAGTTGAAAGTAAATGGGAGTACGAATAAATAAATACTCTCGTATTCAGTATGGCTCTATTGGGACATTTCATTGGAAAAACTGGAAAATCTAGACCCACGCTAAATCGTCGCTGGTAAGCAGGAAGATATAATGTTGTCTAATGTTGTTGGATCTCGTATTGCATGTACTAACAACGCGACTTAGGAAATACGCGAATCACTTGAGACCAGAAATATTGATGGTGGCAGGAACACACCCACCACCTCTTTTCTACTTGTAATATCATTATGTACTTTTCCTCAGGACTGACAGTGTTGTAGACAAGATCCAACTTTTGCAATAAAAATCTTTGTTAAGTCCTTGGAGATCTCTGTGTCTCTGTGAGTGTCTACACACGAGGACATGCATTCAGTACAATCCATTCCAAAGAGAAAGCATGGGAAATATATATTTGTACTTCAAGCTTAGTCGGCTTTTTTCGGAGTTTTACATTCATGTACATATATATATATACATATAGATATATAGATATGTATGAATGTATATTTATATATACGCGTACGGGCCACGCTACACAAACACTACTGTGACAATGATAGTATTACTACACACTACGACACTATCGGATGCTCATCGCATGCTTCAAATACTTTTGAATGGAACTTGGAAGCAAGTGTGTGTGTGTACTGTGTGTTTACAATAAAGAAGTCGAACCGATGTAGAAAAGGGAATCGCACGATTAACGGATCTCCACTCACTTCCGAGTGTCTCCTCGTTTCCTCAGATGGCAGAGAAAGTAGGAACGACTGGCTCGTGCTTTATTCAGTCAGACTTTCTCCGAGATAAGTTGACAACTCTCTTTTGTAGAGAAAGGATCATTTTTGTACTTGTAATTACAAAATATTTGCTTGTGAGTTATTTGAGGCACGAGCAGTAAATTCTTGTGCTTTGCTATTAGTGTGGCATGAGCTGTCATTAATTTTTCAAGATCTACGTGGGTAATGATACGTAGACAACCCATTTAAGTTTGAAGTTTTGGACATTTGCATGAGAATCTCATTAGACACGAATGAGTGGAGTCCAAAGTCGTTAAAACTGTGGTTTTTTATACTAGACTGTGCATAATTTGTCTTGCAATATTTTCCCAAGAGGGAAAGACACAAACTGGCCATCTTGCCTGTACAATATATTCTACGTAGAATGACAACAATGTGTAAGAAGTATTGGCAAACGGTAGACTTACGGTTGTTTCAGTCGTTTGTTTGGATGAGTCGCATAACAGTAAGCACATGAATAAATACAAATAGCTTTCCAGACACTTGCCACTTACACAATATCTATGTATGTATGTACATATGTCTGGAGAAAGTGTGGAGAGCATCTCTCGAGTGAGTCTGCATTCATTCACCTAGTTCTATTGTGATGTAGTTCCAAATTGTAATTTCCTCTCTTGCAGAACTGTATAGATATATATACAAATATATACACGTATACTATGTATATACGGCACACTCGTTACATAGGCAGTGGCAGTGGCAGTCTTTCAATTCCAGAGAAAGGCACAATCGTCCATGAAACTATCTCAATATGAAAGAGACAACGAGATGATGTCTTATTCGTACTGCGATCATACATATCCACACTCTTTATGGCGTGTTATTTGCACTGGCCTTTACTTTTCTCTCTCTTTCTGGTTCTTCGTCGTGTAGACTCTATTCCTAACATGTATATATAACACTCGAGAAAGAATAATGAAATCTCCAGATATACTTCCACCAGCCAGACGTAATCCTTTACACGATTCCAGTGAACAAAACTGCAAACATATTATATGTAGTACACAGATACAGAAAGAGTACAAGGAACCACGTTCCAGGAAATGAAAGTTCTGTCTGTGTGCTATCTAGTTTCTTTATTATTATACACAGCCAAGGACCTCCTTTCACTTTAGTTAGTACTTTTACTTCGAAGGGCTCACACAGACAGAGACATACGTGGAACCTTAAACATTCCGCAAATCCTCATTTGCCTTCCAGCTTTCGAAGAAAAGTTGAGCTCTCTAACCTGGATTTTTTCGAAAGGAAGAAATAGAGAAGAAGATAGAGAGGTGGTCTGGTTGTCAGTGGGAGTGTGCGATTCTTTCTCTGTCGCTAACAAACAACTTTCGTTTGAAAATAATTCTTGGAAAGTTCGGCCAACCAATTATATAAATGTACCTTAGGGTATATTTGTATGTTAGTGGGAAAGAGTTGTGTGTGTGTGGAGATGTGTCTGTGCCAAAAAACTAGAAACAAGTTTCACTCTAGAATGTACGGCAATTAGTTAACTGTAAGATTCATTATCATCCTACATAGTGATTTTCATTTCCACATCATTTCACTCTCAACGAAGGACGATTCGGCACCAAATACTAAGCACTGCAAACTTGTGCCAGCTTTCTTTATTCGCTGGTGGTGATCATCATCATCATCATCAGTATTGTTTGGTAAATCTCTCTCTGTCTCATTTATTATTCAGTAGTCTATTTATTCACCAAATGTTGAAGTGAATAGAGAAGCATTAGTTCCGTGTCTTCTCTGCAGAGTCGTGTAGAATGCAGATATGTTTCTTCAGAAACTTGCTATAAAGTGGGGAGTATAAGGTGAAACTGTTGAAGTCCATAAACCATGTTTTAAATTCAAGATGCTCATCCCCCGTACTCCCTGAAGGAGAATAATTAGGAAGGGTGGGCACACAAGTAGCCAGGGAATAATTGTGAATGTACACACTACACACACAACGTAAGGAAATTGAATCGTACGCAATGCACCGTGTCGCAATCCCCTAATATGGTTCTTCTTCCAACTATATCGAATAAGTCTGAGAGTATTTGGAATTTCACAAGTGAGTAATGTGGTTTGCCGTCATTTATTTCCACGCACATTCATTTCCTCTCGTGCTTTCTACAATCCTGAACCATGTAGCGGAATCATACAGAATCCACGGGCAATATATCTTCATGACTTTGTGAACTAGACAGACACACACACACAGACAGAGGCAGGCAGACCATTTAAACCATTTTTGAATCCTCCGCAGGGCAATTAAAGGATTTAACCTAAAGATATCTCTGCGTGTGTGCGTGGACTATTGACCATCATTTATATTCTATCTCAGCCATGAGATCCGCATGCACACACACTAATCTGTCACATATATATATATCATGGTTGACAATGAATTCATCATGACTGCCGAATGAATACAAATAATATACACTGTGTGTGTATCTTATTTTCTTCTTGCTCAGTTTAACTGAAAATACTGCAAGCATTTCGAAAGGAACTTGAACAAAAAAACTCCCCACGTGAATCTTTTTCATTGCAAAAACTCTAAAACTAAAAAGTAGAAAGCTCATCATCCATCCTCAGTTTTATTTTTGTCCTTTCCTATACTTTCCTGCTCCTGGTGACTTGTGAACGACATAAAATCACTTGAAGGAATTCACTTCTGAAACTCCAACCGGGTATTTCCGGCAGTGCACTTTAACTAATACATACACATACACATATACATGTATATATATATGTATATATATATACATGAAGTACTTCGTTGCTACTCTTCTTCCAGTCAGTGTAAAAACCCTTTTTATTTATAAGGAAGACTCACTGATCTTTTTCCGGATCCGGTTTTCCGGTGAACACACACACACACGCAAAGCATCTTCAAGAAATATACTCTGTGTAGTTGCCACGTTAAAAGTTGTACAGTATTTCTTATGTCAAACAATTCGACATCGGTAGACTTATTATGTTCGACGGGGATTCCGTTTCCAGATAAGAAACAAATTGTCACGCTTCGAACATGAAATCACGAAGAGCACACATCATTTTCTGTCCTTAAACTTTGTATGGTAAATATATAATGTGGAGGATGGGATAAATGCAGAGTTTATGTCTGGGTGGATCTTTTCCATGCCAGAGAAATAAATGATGTGTGTACAAGAGAGAGATGAGTGTAAGACGGGATTACATAAATGAACGGGGTTCCTCTCTCATCTTCCAGTTCATCACAATCTAAACAAAAAGGGGACCAGAGTGTTGACTCATCTTTCCGGTCGTCTTTTAGTCACAAAGTATTTCTTCATCATTTCTTGAGTGAAGGAAGGGGGACACCATAATAGTAGAGAAAGGTTCATGTGCTATACACTGGACAAATCTCCTGTCACTCTCAACTCTCAACGTGTATAGAAAGGAAGAAAGGGGCATCAATGAACCTCCAAAGATTCACACTTGTCAACTGAGGTTAGCCATAGCTAATTACACAATATGCGGTGATTGATTATTAAGACCCACAGCTGCTCTCTCTTTTAAAAGAGGTATCAGCTGGTGTCTCTCTCTGAGGATGATTTTTCCTGTCACTCAATTAATATCCATAAGAGTGAAACCTGATCTATTCATACACAGGCATCATAAAAGTCTTCTCTCCTCCTTCTAGGCGTAAGTTATCATTAGAAGAAGAGAACGTCTTATTTTAGCCAGCCACGGCGATGTGAATGAATGCAAAAAGCAATATTGCAATATTCCAAAGTGTTCAAAGATCCAAGAAATAGATGCATAAAACACACGTGAGTATGCAGCAATAATATATTGTTTTTGCTCCGAGCTAATTTCATTACCCTAATTGATAGAAGAGGATCTTTCAGTACTGACTAACGAATCAGTGATAGAGTCAAGTCTGCCAAGTAGTCTAATTTAATGCAAGTTGCAAAATATGTGCAAACTAATGATAATGACATGCCATTCTGACTGAAGGGAAGACGAAGTTTCAATAATAGCGTTTGACTTTTTGCATTAAGAGTTTGAGCTCCTTGTTGCATAATAATGGATGGAGAGTGTGATCCACCTCTCAACTCTGCACTACTCCTCCTCATGCAAGTCCTGTCGTAGTTCTATTCACAATTTACGATGCAAGAATAATGGCAAGAAATAGATATAAACGTGATGGAGGAGAAGGATCTCTTTTCAAAGACACCCAATGGAATTTGTAATAAAAGTAGAATCAATTTAGAATCCGAGTTCAAACATTCTCCGGGTCTGAGATATGTCTCTTATACAACGCGTGTTGTATGGCTCAAGATGAAGAATGTGTTTTGAATTTAAAGCATGTTCTTTATACTGTTTGGAGCTCAATCATTAAAATGATTTCACACATAGTCAAAAACACGCAGTGAAACTGACAAGACTTGTATTTAATACACTTGTGTACTTGTGAGCAATGAGTAGACTATGCGTCTATTTTACTAGTTTCTGTGAGTTTGAAATCTATTGTAACTAGATGAATGGGCTTCCTGGGATACACCTGTAGTTCAATAAGCCACTACTCGTCATTAGTTATATTGCGTAAGTGTGATCCATATGCAGAATAAATATCTCAGTTAATCAAAGAGAACAATAATGGAGAGAATGTGTGTTCATATACGAAACCTGCATTATATGCATATGCACATACTGAATATACTAATGAATGAAATGCATCACACGTATCTTGTTTCTTTAAAGGAGAAGTACTTGGTGTGAATGATTGCACTTTACCCAACGAATCCTTAAGAAAATAGGCCGTTGTTATCCTTCTCTCCTTCAGAGATCCACTTCATTTCAGAGCTAGGAGAGTTTATTCAGGATCATGATACTTATTTATCCAGATGAAATGGAATTCAGTAATTTTTTTGCAACCTTTCGCTCTCTTCTCCTGACATCGTATTAATCTCGAGCAACACACACACACATAAGCGTATATATATACGTACTTGAGATCTCATGTATTTATGTTACATACCCTTGACAGCAGTTACGGTAAAAATAGTGAGTATTCCTCCATAAAGGCCAAAGGAGAAAACATATCTCGGGTTTTTTCGTGTTTTTTTACTTTGAATCCCAAGAAGCAACTTAAAGTTGAGGTTCTTACACTTTTCTTGTATGCTAAGGAGTCATTGAAGACTATTCTTCAACCTGGAGCCGTGTTGAAATGGTTGATACAAACTTATACAAACTATATACACACGAGTTGTAGTTTCTCATTTACATCCTTAAAGATACTTAAGGAAGCCCAGCCACTCAGAATTCACCAATTCTGTCTTGTTATGGTGGCTGAGGAGATGTAGCCAAGCCTTTCCAAGTCATGAATTTCAGCTTCCACAAACAAAACTCGTTGAAGGAAGCCAAAAGTCTTGGAAAGGGGAAGTGGTGTGTTCTACCTACATAAGCATTTTGTATGTAACACACACTCGGAACATTATTTACTCTTTTTTACCTAACGAAGAAGAAGAAGAAGAAGCTTCTTGCATATTCCTATTTTAAACTTCTTCACACATCTCAGTTGAGATAAAGAAGCTCCTTCAGTTCAACCACACACACCGGCTTCTCTCCTTCTTCTCTCGAGACTATCTTGGACTTGATCATCTTTTTCATGGTCCACCACATGTCGACCTTCAGACCTTCAAAACTTTTAACTCTTTGGCACTAAACAAACGCTCCGGTTCTATGTTTTCAGTTGAAGATACACACTGCTGTTGTGTCTCGAAGTGTTTTCGTGACGTGTTGTGGTGTACAAGTGTCACCTTCCTAGTAAACTGACAACTGGATTCATTGCAACACAGAATTGCAGAAACGGTAGTACAGTCATAGATTCATATACTCTTCTGCATTTCATCCAATTGTGTGTGAATTGTGGATGACATTTGAAATACAGTTTGATAAAATACTAAAGTTCTGCGACCTGGACAATCAAGTGACAGCAATCTACCATGAATCAAAACCTTAATTCAATAATCCAATTTGAGAATGCCGTGTCAAAAGTTATTTAGTGAAAGTCTGAGGGAGATTGATAACAGAAAATATCAAAGGCTGTATCACCAAAGGGAAATTAGAAATATTAAAACTCTACAACAGAAGAGAAGTTGGTGATTTATTTGAGGAATTCCAGCTCAGCAAATTGTTTCTAAACTTATCGAATATTCACATTCTTTAAAGTTCGAAATTTCTCCACACATGAATTTTGCCCTTACAAGCATACAAAGTGAGATTTCAGTGAGTCTTTTGTTCTGCCTCGTGTGTGTATCTTAATTGCATCAAAGAAAACATTCCGAAGTCTTATCTAATCGGATCTGAAGGGAAATTAAACGCACCATTCATTTTTATTGCCTCTCCAGTAACGCGCTCCGCTCTTAAGACTCTCTATAAGTCTACAAGAAGACTTTCTGGAGAGAGAGAGCCTTTCCGCTTTCCTTGTCATTGCTCCAACACAACATAAAGTAGATCGTATCTTTCTCCGAAAGCCTTTTCTTTATGGCTAGTCAATAGGAGTCAATATAAATGTACTCTTTGAAGAACTAAAATACAAAGTTCTTATTATATTGTGTGCCGTTCACCAATACTATTCCAAACATGCAATTATGAAATTCCAGCTGGGAATACACAAAGAACAATTTGAACTTTCAAGTTCTGCCTTTGAAACAATGTAATAATAATAATAAGAGTCCAGCTACTCTACTGTATGAAAAAGCAGCAGCATCTCTTTAGGCATCACCATAATAATAACTTCAGCTTGCCAAACTAAACAAAACTTCCTCTTTTCCATTCACTTGAGAGACACTTAAACGCACACACACACACTCACCACTAGACAATGACTCTGTACTACCGTAATTAGAATAACAAACAAACATTAGAGAATAGCTTTTAGCGTTAATTACAATGAATCTGCTCTCTCTCTCTCTCACACATATTACTTCTCTGTGCCTTCCTAGTCAACGGGAAATTTGTGGCTTTGTATCTTTCTTTCTTGGTCTAATTTTTGCAAAGCGAAATCCATTAGAGAGATTCTCTGCATAGCATTCCTCACACACACACATACACACATTTGAGGTTAACCATTAACATTTTAAAACGAAAATCACACTGCAAACCTAATATTATTGAAGGTACACTTTCCTCGGGTGTTTGGCTGAGATTTATTGGAGAAGTGGGATTGAGTGAGTTATCGTAATGAAATGGCTGTTTGGCAAGGATAATAATGGTCCCATGACAGTAGTCGATTTCTTGACTCGTCCTTCCTTCCGTTCTATCCCTGCCTGCCAGTTGACAAAGTTTCATTTAATATCTCTCAAGATGTGAGGTCTCAAGATAAAGTTGGTTCCGTTTGATGGAAACCTCTTCTTTACTTATGGGAAACCCAATTCCTGATATTCTTTTTATGTTTACATTGAGACAGAGCCAAAATGAGAATATGTGAGAGTTCATATTACTCTCTCGCGCAACTTCTTCTTCTTCTTGTATTATTATTATTTGTACCACTTTATTTCAATTTACGACAAGTTAAAGATAGACTCATGATGATGCTTTCAGTGAGATAGATGTGAAGACACGAAGCCTATTTCCCCACTGTCGTAGTAGAGAGAGCCATTCAACGATAACAACACAAGATATTATGTAATATATATACACTTGTTTCCTTCTGGCCGTGTCTCTGTAAATGATCACATCATCATCACGATCATTCCTTCATCCCATACAAAAATAGTTATTGACATATCTCTAGGCATCTCTCTTTTCCAAAGATTACAATGCCTACCTCTTCTTGAGCATAGCCAAAATGTGCTTTATTATTATTATTATGAAGTTTTCAAAATGATACGATGAAGGAGGGACCGAATTATATTTCTCGTTTTCACTTTCATTTTTCAGGTTGATTGACGACAGCACTCACGGAGAAAAAAGTTACAAAAAACAAATTCAAGACTTAAAATAAGACGCTCATCTTCTTCTTCTACGTTTACTTGTTCAGCTGTGTTCCTTTGTCTGCTACACAAGCTGGAACTAAACTATCATCATATTCTACAATACGTGCCAATAATAATTCACTAAACGCTACAAACTCTCGGTGCTTACATAAATTATTGTCATGTACTATAATGTAAATATATATATGAAGAATAACTTGTTCACGGATACGACCTACTATGATATATACTTATATGACTGAGCTGATACTCAACACTACAAAGTGCTAATTACTTTCAGTCTCTGAAGGAAAGAAAAATGTCGGCTCAAAAAAGTAGTAGTAAACCATACGGAGATAGTAATGAAGTAGTCGCAAGTTGTAGCAGCGGAAATAGTAGTAGTAATAATATACTCATCAGCAATACTTCGACTAGAATGAATTCTTCGGCTCAAGGAATAAAAATGAATCCACCTTCTAATTATCAATACAATCATCCCCCGAGTACTGAAGCAGGAGGGCCCCCTTCCCTTCAATCCGAAGATGACGGAATGGGCCAGCTGGCTAATCCAATCCGCACATGGCCAAGGGTTCATCCTTCACGAGGACAAATCCGGTCGTGTATCGAATTTTCGCCGTCAACATCTTCTTCTTCTGTTATTGCGTCCGTGCCAACTTCAATAAGGAACCCAGATGGGCACCCAATTAGAAATGTGTACACAAGTAGCAACAGAAGTCAATATCGGTTTGAAGACTCGCCGTGCAGTACGAGAGCCTCTCGATCTTCAAGTACTCATCTTTTGGACCCAACAGGGGTGACCCTTATCAATTCATCAGGCCCTTCCTCGTCTCTCATCGATCCTTCCCGAAGACAGTCCTTTTCTCACATTCCCTCTCGACCTGTTCCTCCTCCTCCTCCGTCGACTTCTTCTGCAGTCGACATTGAATCTCTCAGCCACTACCTCGGTCTAACTCATCTGAATCTCGGCCTCACGACTTCCTTCGACTTCAACACCACTCCTGGAGGAGACGACGATCCCCACAGCTGTGCAAGTTCTGCCAACTCGATAACCAGTGCTCCAATGGATCACGACTCGTTGGAAGATCTGCATCGCCAGCAAGACGCAGAGTTCCAAGAACTCCTCGCAGACTTTGCAGACCAACAACACGAGTTGGAAGCGAGCAGGAAACCCCCGAACAGCAGTAGTAACAATAGTCTAAGCCTAAGTAGCATTGTGAGCAATGAAGACACGAGTGAGTCTTCTTGTGGAACACTTTCAGAGATTTTTGAGTCTCTTTCCCGATTCTCGGAACATTGCCTAGCCTCTGTGGAAGCTTTAAGTTCTCCTATGTATCTGAACTCTTCTTCGTTCACTACAACTCCTACGGGTCCTGCAGATAACTTTGGGTTTGATTTTGACTACGGAGGAGAAATGATGAGGAGAGATGAGTTCCTTCCCATAAGACGAGAAGACTACATGGAAGACCACCACCGAGTGAGACAAAGGGAAGAGAGGCAGCCGATAAGAAGAAGACACTCGAGTGCCATTGAAGGGCTAAGATATCACGATAATAATGTGAGACCAGAAGAATTACCTTCTTCTTCCTCTTCTGGAGGAGCACATCGGTGTCATAATAATCATCAAAGCCGAGCGAGAGATGAATTCTTCAGGAGTATTTTGGAAAGTGGGGTGGAACATTTGGAAGGATCAGAAGCAGGTGCTGGTGGTGGTGGTGGTGGTGGACGAAGTAGACATAGTGGACAAGGAAATGAAAGTCAAGAAGAAGAAGAGGAAGGTGGTGGTGGTGGTGGTGCTGTCAGTTGTGGTGGGGGGAGTGGGGGGAGCAGCAGCAGACACGGCAGTAAAAATATGTCACTGGATAATATGCTTGGAATGGAGCTGGAGATTTTTAGTGCTGGACTTGAAGTTCCGAGCAGTTCGATGGAGAGACGAGGACCATCTGGAGAAAATTCAATTGTGGCTGCTCTGGCTTTCTTGAGGGAATCGAGTGGTGGTAGTAATAGCACTGGACCGCTTGTCACTGCTCTTGAGTGGCAAGAACGATGCGTCGAATTGGAAGTAGCTTTGCAGAGATTTGGGGAACAGGCCGCACGTGTCAGACTCATCTTGAGGGATAAGGTCAGTCTGCTGCTCATTCTTATGCAATCTTTTGTCTCGCTTTTATTACAGAGCTAGAACCACTAGGAAACAATAAGCTTAGGTTTGTCAATTGCATTCAGATCGAATAGGTTCTTCCCTTGTGAGTAGAGAGAGTTGTATGAAGCAGCAAAATGAATCAAATCTTTTTATCAATCGTTGCTTGATACCAAAATGGAAATAAATCGAGTGGCGTGAATCACATGCAAAAATTAAATTTCATACAATGTCATATTGCATGGGGAAATCGAAGCTAGACGGGCAAAAAGTAAGTGCATCAGCCGGGAATCGAACCCGGGTCGCCCGCGTGGCAGGCGAGCATTCTACCACTGAACCACTGATGCTACTATGCGAGAGAGAGGAAACGAGCAAGTACTTGAAGAGAGACGCAAGGTTAAAACCCGTTTCATTTGGCCATGCTAACACACGTGGAACTCAGCTTCACTCTATTCACTCACTCTCTGTTCATTCAATGAGATCTTTCACGGTAGCTGTGCAAGTAGCACACACAACACAATACACAATGATCCATTCTGTATAGTCAACACTCTCTCGTCATCATAAGCTTTAGTGCTGTGGCTTGCACTTATTGCATCTTTTCATAAATCGTGCTTCGTACAACGCTCAGAGTTTACCTCATCTTCATCATCATGGTTTACCTGAATCTCGTCAATCTATTCTTCAAACCTAGCCCCCTCAAACTTCTCTCAACTGCTGTAGAAGCGTATCAAAATATTCCAAATCTATTTTTTGCTCATTCATGGCATGCAAGATTACAGCAACTTCAGAATCGCCCATTAACACACCACGAGAATAGCTACTGAAATGTTCTTGGGCATTGCATTATGATGATAAAAGGAAGGAGTCAAATTCACTGCAAAGTCCTTTCGCTTTGTTCCTGAGTATGATGTTGTATGAAATTGCAGAGCAGAGCACTATTGGTCATGATGAAAAATGATTCCTGAAGTCTACCTGACTCAATTGTGTCTCCACAATGAACTAGCTTACGCTTTATATGTCCCTCTAGTTGGACTGTAATACAATATATCAATATATTTTCGCATCAGAACAAACCTAATTAAACGCAGACAACTTGCCTAAACCCGTGATAAGATGAAAGAAACTCAGACTCTGTTGCATAACGTTGATCCTTGTAAGAGTAGGAGCAATCGTATTACAACATCTCTTCAATCGCTGAAGATAAAAGGAAATCACACTCAATCTCATGATTTGCAACTCTATCACTCGTCGTTCAGGGGAAGCCGGTCCTTGTGTTTGGTCCTTCTTCTTGGTTGTTTGTCTCAAGAGGAATTTAATCGTCTTGTCTGCTTCGTCGTGTCTGTCTCCAAGAGAAGGAATCCCATCTCTCGCCTTACTTTCTCTCGTCACCCTCCAGCCTTCGAACAATTCTTTACAAAGATTTACTCTCTGGCTTTGATGTGAAGATAGGATTTCATGCTCACTAGAAAACTTATGCTTGCGTGAACTCTCACCAAATGTAATACGACGCGTGTAATCTCCTGCTTCTTCGCTCAAAGAAACCTCCTAGCTCAAGTTCATGACTCCATTAAATTTTACTCTACCAAAAATAAGTAAAAACAGAACAAACACGAAATCACTCAAGAGTTGTTGCACACTCCAGTTCTCTAAACTTTCTTTTTCCGTCTTAATTCATTCCCTCTCATTTCCAGAATTGATCTTCACTTAATTTGAGTTCTGAAGAAAAAGAAGCAGAGATCTCACTGAGATCTTTGATGTGTTTCATTTTATTTGCTTTGCCTTGAGTACTTTTCTTCTTTCGCTCTTATTCATATTTACTTGTTTTCTCTTCCAGCCCAAGAAAACGATGATATTAAGCAAGAAGAAACTTTAAGTTTTACTTACACGCGCAGTCTGTGGTGGTGGTGATTAACCACACAAAATAAATCAGAGAGAGGAACAACTGGTCGTAAACCACAAGTTGTCACGCAGTTTAGAAGTAATTAATTAGGGTCACTAATCAGTTAAGCTTTCAGTTGACTCCCCTCTCTATACACTTTCTCCAGCTTTCGTCTTCTTCCTTCTTGCACCTTCTGTCTTTTATGAAGAGGGTGAAAGTGTAAAGTAAACTGGTCTTACTTTAATACAATGGTGAGTTGTCTTATGATTTACCACTGGAAGCCATTGCCTGAAATATACGTCTTCTTCTTAGAGAGAGAGAGAGGGTAGTTCCTAATTTCCAGTTACTTGAAACATTAAAACCATATCTTACTTATTTCCTACTTACCCCGGAAGCTAAGAATTCTCCGTATCTTTAGGACTTAAGCTTTTATTAAAAGTAGAGAGAGAGTATCTTAATATTCCATCTGTCAAAGTCAGAGTGTAATGTTGTCTCGTGTGTTCGTCCCTTCTTCGTAATGATAGTCGCTTATTCATAAGATCATTTCCTCCCTAAACTAAACTTACTAAACTCATGAAATTTTTACCGTAATGGTTTCCACCAAACAAAATCCATCTATTAACTTCACCCTCTTCTTTCCTTCTTCGTCTTTTCGATGGTTGTGTGTAGGATGTGTAACCTTAAGTCTTTCTAAGATTGAAAAACTTATCTGAAGCTTCACGCACTTTCTTGCTTGCGTGAATCAGGAGCCCAATAGGAAGAATAAATAGAGTCACTTAGCTGAATGAGTAACAAGAAAGAAAAACAGTGAAAGTAGATCTTCCAAGTGAATAAGAGTCTGAGGAGGTTAGACGTGTTCAAAAAAGATAATGGATAAACGAAGGAACAAAAAGGGAAAGCAGAGGCCCCTCGTAAATAACCGGAGCGAGACATATTTCATTGGGAAAGTGAAAGAGGGGACAGAAGGTACAGTTTTGGTTGCTTTATTTCATTGTATCGGCTATTATTCACGCCATTACGTACCTACTGAACCCCTCCAATCGCTCCCAAGACGTTTCAAGACATTACTCTTGCAGTAAGTAGAAATATACGTGTACAGCCTCTATATCCAGCAATATTCAAGATCTCTCAGGAAAGTACAAAGTCACACCGAGAAATGATTTGTTCATCTCTATATATACGCATAATCCAATGTATACACAAACAAAATTACATGCTTGAGCTTGAGCACGCAATTGCTTAAATAAAGTTTACCTGATTCTCAGTAGGGATGATTCTTTACAGTCACAAAACAATCATGAATAAAGATGAGTGAACTTTAAAGTGAGAGAGTAGACAAGGTACACACGGAGGGACCTTTTTTATCGTTGATGGTGATAATCCATGACATGTCATATATATATATTAAAGCACAGCAGCAAACTATCTCTGCATGTTCTATCCAAATTCCAAACTATCCACTTTAGTACACTTTCAGAAAAAGCATCTATCTTTCAAAAAAGAACTAAAACTAAAAACACATTTCACACGTATATGAACTCTATTGGCTCTATTTTCTTCGTATATAGTTTAGCGAGAATAAAAAACAGTTTTGCTGTTATGATAAATGATCCATCGACTCTTGTAGAGTTGTAGGCTAAAAAACTAAAAGGAAGTGTGTGCTATTTCTCGTGTATACAGAGAACCAACATTGCTTTCTTATTCTTATGATAACGCGTATTGTATACTTAGGTCTATTGAAATGGTCCAAGTAA
>Ga0194135_10000681_pt1 | contig 20047 bp, 10 predicted proteins | sample LitLau_LLRF_2013_FD_134024 | JGI IMG/M metagenome (GOLD analysis project Ga0194135, IMG submission 134024) | Freshwater sediment microbial communities in response to fracking from North America - Little Laurel Run_MetaG_LLRF_2013 (version 2) | ecosystem: Environmental > Aquatic > Freshwater >...
CGATGAGTAAAGGAATAGAGAGTAAGGATTGAAGAGTAAAGGAACAAAGAGTAAAGAGGAATTGAGAGTAAAGGAACGATGAGTAACTAGGATTTCAGAGTAAAGGAATGGAGAGTAATCTCAGAATTAGTACATTCTACAACTTGGGGAAAAATTTGCAAAAGATGAGTATAACTCACACATTTTGCAGCATCTCTAAAGAGATGAGTTCCCTTATTTGAAGGAATTCTCTCGCTAGGAATTATATTAAAAACCTACATCAAGCAGATCTCTTTAGCCCAGGTAACTTCTAAGCACATGATACTTATTACCCACGCCACGCATATCTCATCAATTACGGTTGCCATGAACTATGTGTCGTTTCCAAATAGGGTTGACCATTTTTCTAACATTCAGGCTTGATTTTGAAGACCTAGCACACGTTTTTCGAACTTGGTCCAGACGACATGAAATATTGCAAATTATTACTCACACACACACACACGTCTTTGCCGTAATTTATACAGAGATGAATAAATTGTTCTGTTAAAGATTATTAAGTTGCCGAGATTGCTTCGTTTGTTTTATGGTTTACTGCAGATTAATAATTTACAGCTTTACTCTGATGAAAGATGAAATGAATCTCAACTAGTGTGAAAAAGTAATATGGAATTGTGACAGGACAAAAAAAAGGAAATTTGATCGCATTCATCTCATCAGGTAAGATGCCATTTCATTTCTTTCATGTTATAAACTTATAAAAAGCAAGCAAGAACATTGAGCCAAGACAGGAAATCCTGTCATGCTGTTTGATTTCACATCTTTTTGTGGAAAACTGAAACTTTATTCAAGGATCAAATTTATATATTTTAAGGCATTATTTCTTTTATGCTTACTTAACACGCTTAATAATATTAAGCGTCTCTGTCTGCCTCTTTAAAAGTCATTTGTGGAAGACACACAGCCACTCGTCGTCACACTTGGAAACTTAATATTTCACAATGATTACAAATCAAAATGACTCTTGTACGTGTAATGTGAACCATATTACAACTTTAGCTTCACTCACTATACTGCCTCCAAGTTATTAAACATTTAGAGTCTTTTGTCTCTATTTTGGCTCATAGACGAATCTTCTCGGATCATATTTTTGTTACTTTTAAAGCTTACAATTAGTTACATGGGTGATAGATCCCTCTGATAAGCAACCCAACATCATAGTTTAAATAATGCTTTCATGAAGATAACAAAATAATGCATGATGCAAAATGTTCATTATTAAAGGCAAATTATAAATCCTAACTGGTCAATTGTCATTCAGTGTATTCTGCACTTCGTTTAAAGAAGATGACATGGAGAGTTTTCACCAAGAAATATACAGATAAAAGAGTCAAGACTATCTGCTTGATTTCCATCAAAACAGAATCATTTATTTGAAGATCAACAAAGCTTTTCTGGCATTAGGAAAGGAATGAATAGTAACCAGACAATAGTCTTATTATTACATAAGGACAGAACCTCATAATAATAATTTACAGAGACTCCTCGGACGAGAGACCAAATAATAAGACTGTGAAAATAAACCATACAGAAGCAATCTGCGGAAAAGCTGCGATTTGCTTTAAAGTGGTAGGGAGGAGCAATATCGCATTGATTCGAACATTTTTTGTCCGGATCTCCGGGACGTAAATAAAGTCGTAGCAAGCCGAAGTATATATTGGTTTAATATTGGGTTGGTCCCAGACTTACAGGCGGATCTCTGTACTAGGACCCACCAATCGATCCCGTCGACCATGAGCAACTTTTGTAGGAATTGAGGAACTCAGAGATCAGTAGTTGACTCCCCCTACATGTCTTTTAAGACTCAACACCCACTCATCTACTTTTCTAGCAATAATGCAACTTTCCTATTATCCTAATGCTCACCCCGTGCTGCCCATCAGTTAGCAGGATTATCTTGTCGAATTAACTTAACTCTCATCATCAACATTTGGATGAATCCCACACAGTCTCAAATTCCCACGAGTAAACCCGTTACAGATTTTCTATCCGTCTCCTCCCTGCAAAGAAAATGTGAAAGTAGTGAAAGCACATCAAATAGTATGTCAATATAAGTTTCATACATGTGCATTTTCAAGTAAATCGAATCTTCTTGACAATCTATTTCATATAGTTTCGACAATAATTGGTGAAGAGTTTCATGTGGAGTCATTATTATTAAATAATATCCTTGAGCTCTGCTGATTTCTTGGCAACCATTTCACTCAGAAGACTCTCCTTAGTATGTTAAACCCAGTTAAACTTCATGACAGTCTGTGGTCCATCAGTGTAGCTTCAATGCTTAATTGGTCGTCGTCAGTGCCCGGACGATACGCAAACGGAGATTTTATTGGGAGTAACAATGGAGAAGGAGAATCATCTGAAGGGATGCAGAGATTAGGTGGTGACTCAGAAGATCTTTCATCCAGTCCGAACTTTGATTCCTCAACTATCAATCACTTTTCTTTTTCAACAAACTTTCTTTCTCGTGGTTTACCTGAAGAAAGTTGTGTATCCATCAAGGAAAAGTTAATCAAGCAAGCCGCAGGAAAGTCTTTTACAATAGACTCTCTTCTGGGAATCACTAATGCAGCTCAAGCCATTCAGAATTGCATTCTTCCTGGGCATCATCACCATCCAAGTCATTTGGAAAATTCTCCAGAAAGCAAGTGGTTTCATGAAAAAGTTCGCTATGAAAATGTTAAGGACAGTAGGTACAACCCGTATCATCGAAAAGATCGAAATCAAGCTTCAAACAATAGTGGTGGACCTGTTTCGTCTCAGAGTGGTAATTGAGCTTATGCATTTCTTAATTTCTCATACTTTAATCAATGACAATAAACAAATGCACTGATTTTCACTAGCTATTCAAGTCTCTTACTTTGAGAAGGTTAGCTTTAAATATTCCCCTTGATTCATTTATTCCCAGATAAGCAAGTTGATAAGCTGTCAAAAGGGACAAGACGAACCACGAAGTCCAAAAGAGTTCGAACTATTTTTACTCCCGAACAATTAGAAAGATTGGAAGCAGAGTTTGAACGACAGCAGTACATGGTAGGACCGGAGAGACTCTACTTAGCGTCTTCGCTGTATCTTACTGAAGCTCAGGTAAAGAATGATTGACGTCTTCTGGAAATACTTTTTGATCTTTTATGCTTACTTTCTATGAAATTGGGAAACTGATGAAGGAAGCCACATAATCTTGCAATTAGTATAGTATTATTATTTCTTTAAAGATCAGTTACAAACTTCTATTATCATTTTTCATGATCGTTTTTGTACGGTAGCAGCAGAAGAGGTTTGCAGTTCGCAGCATAAATTAAAAGTACGCATGATTTCTCAATAGGTGAAAGTTTGGTTCCAAAATAGAAGGATCAAATGGAGAAAACAGCATTTAGAGATGCAGCAACAAAGACTAGCAGTATTTCGATCGAAGCGTTCAAACTTAGAAAATGAAGAAGAAGAATTCGACGAAAATTCAGACAGTTCCCGATCGGTAACTTTACCTTCTTCGGACTCCGTTCCTTCGTCAGGTAATCTTCCCTTGCTAACGTCTTTTTGTGGCACTCTTAATCAACAAGAAACTCCTTCTTCCACCCACAAAGACGTTCTATCTGACAGCAACAGATCAAATTCCAGTTCGCCAACGAGACATCCCTCATCCTCTGCACATTATGATTCCTTGCCGTTTTTTAAATCTCACGAATCTTCAAAGCCAAACGATTGCTGAGTTATTTTCTGCCATCTTATGGGCACAAAATCTCCATTAATTCAATGCAATTAGTAATTAAAGTTTATGTATAACTCTACATAGTTTTATAGCATATAGTGTGTACAGTTCTTGTCTGATTTGTAATAAGCACAGATTAATGTAATCTTGACATCATATACTCACTCAATAACTTAACAATAATTTCTGTACGTAATACTTCGAAATTTATGTAAAGCATTAAGATGTTTCCTTGCTTATTGATCCCCCGTGTATAAATAATAGACAAGGAATAGGAATATTTTAAGCGCATTCTACATTTAAACTACAACAGAGTCAATTATCACTAGATAATCAAAATTTTACTGAAAATAAAGAGCACACAAGTCGAAAGAAGCATAATGATGATATGTTTGTTTCTTTTGTTCATTTGCACAACTTTCCACTTCAACATGTTGTGCTGTGTCGTTTATTCATGCAACATGAAATTGTCCATTGAACTTACAAAGAAAGCATTTGAGAGTACACGTGCACAAGTTCCATTTTATTCACCCTCAGAAAGGATGACTGCGTGTATATCACCAAAACGAATCTACTATGTCCAAACATGTAAACTCATTAAGTGATTTGTTCACGGTAATAAATTGGGGAAAGCGATACACGCGACAAGCATTACGGAGAGTCAAACAACAAGTTTTCCCCTCTCTTTATATCTCATGAAAATTCTTTATAAACCTTGTTAGTTGTTGGCTTATTGCTGCTTTCCGTCTCATTTTGAACAACAGCCTTTTAATACCTTTGCGTAGCTTATCCTTGAAAGATTTTTTCATCTACAGAAAGCATCATGCAAAACTTATGTAAAACAGAATTAAAAGGTACATAATTTTTAACCTTTTACCTTTTCCATAAAATAAATGAAATTACTTTGTGCATAGAGAAAGTAACAGATAGATGCACAAGATGATCCTTAATTCATAATCATCATAAAAAATTTAGGAACAGTATTGTACCAGTTTTTAAATGGAAGAAGAACAAAACCAGATTATTGTAGGAAGATATATATGAACAAAACATTATTAATTCTGGAGTGTATCCCTATTGTATTGTGAGTTAAACAATCCACTAGACCTGGGAACATTATATGAATAGCATTTAGTAGCTTCATGATTTTGCTCAGAGTATGTGTAATAATAAGTTCCCCTTCTGTAGAAAGGACTTTTCACAGGACAGGGACGACCAAACGAATCCAATTGGAAGAACGGAATGTGTCCAGCAGGAAAAGATTAGTACACACACGGGTGGCTTCGTGGTTTGGGATGAGAAGAAGAATAAAAGATGTCAAATTATGTTGAAAGCGATGCTGCTAATAATAAGGAAGGGACACATAGAAGGATATTTTATATAAAGCAAGCAGTCTTTGGCTGACAGTACATATATTGCATTTATGATAGATTATGACATCCATTCTTTTCCTTCCAATGTGTCTGTACATGGTTTACATTTTATATTACGCACAAAAATCGTCATACCGTCATAAATGTGTATTTTAAGCTTCTAAAACATCTCTCTCGAGTTGGTGGTGGCCTGGAAAAAGAAGGATATACGCGACATAGAAGTCTGCAACAATGTTGCAAGAATTTCTTAATTACTGACGCTATAATAAGGTGTAATAAATGTCATCTATTACAGCAAGAAGTTTTTATTAGCTCCAAGTGAAAAATTACTTTTTCCTTCAGCTCATAAAATTGTGGTTTTTGTCGAGATCTCACTCAGTGTCATTCTTTTGCTTTTTATTAATCCACTCCTACTTTGCTCCTCACCAGTTAACAACATCTCTCTCCTCGTATCTCTCTTCACAAAATCCCATGCAACTTACAATCCTTATTCCTGTCGTCGATCCGTTCTGTTTTTCTTTCTTTATATAAACTTTCACTATTAAATATGATCATCATGATGACGACATTACTAATCTACGAACAGCAGCAACTGCTTTTTCTTAAGACATAACTTTATCAAAAGAGAGAAACTTTTGAGACAGTTATTTTTTCTTATAAAATACTCTGCAAATGTGAGACACATATACTTAAGCTTGTAACGTGTAGCTTTATTTTGCCTATAACTTTCCTCAAGGTCTGAGTAAAATAACAGATCTGAATATAATAAAATAATGTATGAAACGGAAGTACTTTTCCCTTGTGGACAATGACGATGTCTATTTAAAGACAACATGTCTCATCTCGCCCGGTTTGTGTAAAAGCAAGCATGTTAATCAAAGGTGAGACTTTGTTGAATGTTAATGAAGAAAGTGTTTTTGAGAAAGAAGTGAAGAGACGTATCCTAAGCAATGCTAAGAAATGCGGGTAGAATTGAGAAGAGAGAAAGCACGGGAGAGAGAGAGAGAGTGTGTAACAATTGTTACGAGACTTCTTCTGGCGGAGTGTTAGGTTGGAGTCAGAAAGGGTGCATTTGGATTTAAGTGAGGTAATAGGACGGGAGTAATTAGTCGGTTGGTTGTGGAAGGACAGGGGAAACGAGTGGATAAAAGAGAGGAAAGCCACTTGATAAAGGACGAATGGATATTGAGGAACGAAAGAGAGAGAGTGAGGGTAGCTCAGTGGATTCATTACGAGATCAAATGTGGACAAATCAAGTATGGGAAGAGATGATATCGTCGTAAGATCCATGCGAGAGGAATTTCAAGCATTTCAATTAATCCGAGTTCCTTTGTGCGCAGTTTTCCTATCGGCCGTGTCAAAAGAGCCTCTCTAAAAAAGTCAGTATAATAAATTTACCTTTCACAGAGCATCATGACATTATTGGCTCTTTAAGGGCGGAATATTACACGAGAAAGTCTCCCTACTCGCCTTCTCTCAACGTGGATCTCACTGATGCGATTAAGGAATGGGAATTCCTTCCAACCCGGCATATCACTTTCCTTCCGTCTTATTGACTATATTACTGTCCACTCCGCTTGAATGATGTACCTCATAAAATGGAACTGTATCATTATTTTATCAAACCTACTTTCATCCCTTTTTATTCTTTAGCCACCATGTTATATTCCTCTCTGCCCGTCTCTTTTACAATCAGCCAGACACACAAAACCGCATAACCGTAAGCGACAAATGACATGGCTCGCTTTACTACGACTACTCTTTATGAAATTTCCTCTTTTATTTAACTGCATTATTATATCACATATACAAGAATGGATCTGGTCTATAAGACGCAATATGGCTTAATATCTCTTACATACTCATCTCATTCCCATTACACAGCAGAGTTCACAATTCCTTATTAATGCAGCTGACTTTTAGAATATGCATATATTAATAACAGGTTATCTGATGAAGATTTATTGCCAGGAACACCCTGGTAGCCCTTGAGTCGTAACTCGTAAGTAGACAAAAACAAATCCAATAAATTTTTATTTAGATATGAATTATATGTTTAAAAGCTCAGCACTCCAAAGGGATTCACATAGTAGTGACGAGATATACACACACGGAATTGAATTCTCAAAATGACTTTCTCTTTGATCGTTCAAGTGAAGTTCATTTCATGTTACGCCGTGCCTTGGAATTTCACCCTTCTCCCATCCGTTTGTTTCAACTTCAACATGCTACACGCCAGCAAGAGTGTATATATAACATACATACGGAAGTATCCAACTATTATCCAAGTCCTTTTTACTATTAGTTCAATGATGTCATCTTGGGATGTTGAGCGGATTCAAATTTAAGCTAAATTGTTACACAGAGTCGGCTATAAATAAAAGATTCGGTTTAGCTACACTTATTATTACCATTTGATCTACCCACGGCTCGATTATATATGAAGAGTCTGAGAAGACTGGTAGTATGCATATATGCAGAGTAGTCCCATTTTAATATTATGTGGGTTGAAAACGGTTGAGTAGCTTGTGGAAAAAGAAGAATAAATAAATAAGCTTGTAAGCGTAGGAGCATTGAGATTTAGTAATTGTGTAAGAATATTAGCAAAGGAAATAGAGAAAGGAAACGAACTTTCTCTTGAGATCGTTTTCATGAGGAAAGTAAAACTGAAGAAGCTCTTTTGACTGTGGATAAATAAATAATGTTATCTCCATTTGAGTGAATCCGTAACTTGTGGGTATCTGTGTATGAGTAGGCGAGTGAACGAAGCCTGATATGCATATCATCAACGTACTAGAAACCAACGTGCCTACAACTTATGTTCACTTTTATTACAAAAACAAGAGGAAATTGCATTCCTCATTCCACTTCAGTGGCAAAAAAGAGGAGGATTTATCTCGATTACGGATACCTCTTTATGCCGAGTCCTTCAAAAGTTCAAGAAAAATAAATGAAACACGAATTTTCAGTTTACTGATGCTTCTTCCCCTATCTCGAATATAAAATACCTGCAACTCATTCGCATGTTTAAGTATTACATCGATTCAGAATGATTCTGTCTTCACCTGGAAAACATGAACAGTGGAATGATTGAGATATTCAGCTCAAATATCATGCGTTGCGGCTTCGCATTTATTAGAACATTTGCCATCAGACATAAAACTTCAGCGTTGCACAAGTAAATAAAACACCACAATAACCATACATACGAAAAGTTTTCTTTTAAAAAACCCTACGTTCAAATTTTGAAAACTTTTGAATACAAATAATTGTTGAGGTGCAAGCTGATCTCTCATTTTAAACATTCTCGACACATTCCTTATAGAGCAGGCATTATAGGTTTAGATTTAGAAATTACATCGAACAGATTATAAAACAATACAATAAAACATAAATTTACAGATTGCATACATTAGCAGTAATAAGTCGTTTTAGGTGAGAACATTCCAGAATTATTTCGGCTTGGTTTCTTGATCGGTAACGGTTCGTATAAAAATGGAGTTCTCGGGAAGAGGAGTGGGACATTCTTCAGTTTCATGTAGGAATGAGCACGCTATGGCCAACATGGTTCCTTAAATACATAAAGTATAATTAAGTAAATAATAATAAACACTATTTCACTACTATTTTATGAGAAAAGGACCAAGGGAAGTTTTGACATACCACAGCTACTAAATGCCAAGGATGCAATGCCAGTAGGATATTTGTGGAACTGACACAACCTCTTCTTATTGAAACCATCCCATACATTAACATAGCCGTCTGATCCACCAGTAGCAAATGTGCTGTACTCCTCATGAAAGCTGAAACATACATTATTGATTTTAATTGAATAGATAACTACTAAGATTACTGACACACAGGAATTTTCAGCTGACCTGATAGCATTGACAGGAAAGATATTTTCGACGTTATTTTCCTTTATTCTATGACATTTGAACGCATACTTCTTTTTTTGTACTTCAGCACTTTGGTCGAAATATTCGACAGCCACTCTACCCTCAATGCTGCTCAAGACATAGCCCTGTCAATAAACGATTATTGTATTGTCCGATTAACGGGGATTGAATATAACAATATGATATATGGTGTACCTGTTACCTGTTTATTAGGAAATATTTTTAGGCATCTCGTCTGATATTTTAGAAGTGAATCTCTTTGCTGAGTTGGTTCAACCATGTTTCGAATATCCCAAACTATAATTTTCCGTCCACTGGTTCCGACAATCAGGACTTCATCTTTTACGCTAATATTGTAAACCTAGTAGAACAAGCAATAGTTCAGATTATAAACCCTCTAGTACCAGCAATACCGTATATTTGATTTCAAATGCAAAAAATATACCTCCTCCATCTGGTTGGAGATACAAACAGGACCACTGGTTCTCTTGTCCCACATCTTAATCGAAGAATCCCAACTACCGGATACCAAAAGCTCGCGTTCAACACTATAGTCCACACATCGCACCGCATCATTGTGATTTCCAACGACAGATACTAATGAGTTGACAAAAAAGGCACAATGAAAACCAATACGACAAACCAAATCAGAACACTATTCTTATCCTTACCATTCTCACTATTCAAATTATACGAAAAAATTTCCCCATCTAATCCACCACTGAAGATATCCGTTCCATCTTTCTGCAATCAAAAAATAAACAGATATTTTATATACCTACCACTTTTCTCCGACTCCCCTGAATTCCGTTTTCACACAACTTACATCAAAGACGAAATCCAACAAAGGTTTTCCATTGGGACTGTACTTATGTCGAATATTGCTGCTTTGAACATCATAAATCCTCACATTCGAGTCCCACGACGAGGCTCCCAAATATTGAGGATTATTCGGCGAAAACCTAACTGTCGAAATTCCATCATCAGGTGGACTTTTCAATTTATACTCTGATCGAATTTCTCCCATGTCTTCCCAATCGTCGTCGCCGTCGTCGTCTTCTTGATCCTCTTCGTCGTCTTCGTTCTCCTTTGCTTCTTGACTTTGACCACCACCACCAAGACCTTCAACAGCACCTCCGCTGTACCCGCTTGCTTGATTGCTCCACCACTCTTCGTCGTGCTCCTCGTTATTATTATTGCTCAGACCAGCAGAAGCAGATACCGGATTATCATTTAGATCTGGAGAAGCAGATATCGAATTTTCGTTTAGATCAGGAGGATCAGATACCGGATTATCATTGAAATCCGGAGGAGCAGATGCCGAATTATCATTTACATCTGACGGATTTTCGTTCTGATCTGGAGCAGCAGATGATGAAGAATTGTTTGAATCTGGAGCAGGAGATGACGGATTTTCGTTTAGATTTGGAGCAGCAGATGAATTTTCGTTTAGATCTGCAGGAGAAGATGAATTTCCGTTCAGATCTGGAGGAACTGATGACAAAGTATTGTTTCGATCTTGACGAGGAGATGATGATACGAACGAAGACCTGTTTAGATCTGGAGGGGCAGATGAGGGTCGTCTTATAAGGGCAACCTGGAGAAAGTCGCCGTCTTCGGAAATGGGTGCAAGCCTAGGGAGATCTTTGAAAAGCGAGGACCCGTGACCGGGAAACGACTTGTTCAGTACGGATGGAAGGAGGGAACTGAAAGCTTTGCACTCTTCCTCTTCCAGTTCTAGGAGTGCATTCAAACGAATAACACTCTTTGCCGCCACTTGCTCGTACTCCGGATTCTCGTCTTCTTCTGCCCCAGCCTCCTCCTCGTCCCACCAAACCAACTCGGACACTAAACCTTCCGCAGTCCCCTCAACAACAGCAGAACTATTGCCAGTGCTACCATCTCCACCCTCGCTACTCATCTTGTCGACAATGTCGCCGAAACTTTCTCTATGTCTCTTAATCGAATTTCGACACCACTCTCGACACTTGACAGTCAACACGGGTCAATGCGGACGCACCAAGTGATAAAACCACCACCGGAGCCACCACGGTGGAACTTTCTTCACCCGGTGAAGCTTAATGAGTGACTGACGAACAGTGTGACTGACGAACTGTCAAGAAATCAGTGTCAAGCACCTCCTCAGCATCGGTGCACATGGGACAGCCTCATGTGCATTATTTTTATTATGCATGGATAGAATTCGACCGAAATATTCATACATAGACATAAAAGCCAGTAAAGCCACTAGATGAAATGATGGTAGACATTGTGTTTGAATTCTGAAATGCTTGGGCTGGAAGATAAGTTTTGTATCGTTACCAATTGGCAATTGGACGAGGATATCTTTACCCCGAGGAAAGTAAGAGTTGCAAAAGTTGAACAATTTATTTCTGAAAAATTCAGAGTCCGAAGCTACGAGCTTGTTATACAGTTGATAAAACGGCATACGTCTACGTATACACAAAACATGAAAAATCTATGATTCGTTATAATGATGTTAGTTAGTTAAGATTAGTCGGTAGATTGGGTAATTATTCACTACCAAATTCTACTACACACACTTACACTTAAAGTACCCTATACACATCATCATCTTCATCATCTAGATCGCATTATATCCATTTTCGGATATTTAACATCCTTTTAATAGCCTCCCCAGTTTCGGTTTCATTATTGTTACACAACGCCATGGTGGTGGTGGGGGTTAAATTCATACTATTTCATACTTAATCACACCAATGATCCTTTAACATTTAGTTCCATTTGTGTGTGTGTGTGTGTGGTTTTGTTTTTAGTCATGATTCTAATTTCATGTGTATTCATGATTGTGTGTCTATAAATGTATATTATGTGAATCCGGGTATAAGTAGTAATTATTATTCTTAATTTTGTCTCACATATGTACTAAAGAGATGAATTGTTCAGTCGGGTAGTGTGTGGTGGGTGTGTCTCTCTGAGTGTATAGATCAGAACTTTATGACTTGTGTGTGTGTAAATTATCAAATTGTATATTATCATATTGTATTTGTATGTAAGTTTCCTAATAAGAAAACGGGATTTTTCATCATCATTTAAATGCATATTAATAATATGTATCGTCATTCTCGCGGTTTTAGAAGAATTATCAAAACCCTCATGAAGAAATTCATGTTGTAAAAATGATATCACAAATTCCAAAAAACAATCCGTATGAAATATGAAAACATTAAGCCTAGATGCACACGATTCATAATGTTACAAATATCAGTCCTAACATTATATATATATGAGGTCTACAAGAAAGAGTTACAAATAATTATTTGTTAAAAAGATTTGTTAGTTTCCTCGTGACAGTGCTGAACAACAGTCCCTTCCTGCGCGCTAATAACTATAATATTATGTAAGTCATCAAAGTTCCTAGTAAAGTGTGTGTATATATATTAAATGTAAAGAGAGATTATAAGATTTTTAGGTATAGACTTACTGAAGAGTTCACTCCTATACATTAATACACACACCTACTCACAAGTTTAGTAATTTTTACAGACGTAGTACTCATGCTTCTTTGTCAATCGGTTAAGTGGTATTTAGTCCAATACCTACTTAGTTAGATAAGTGTGTCACTAACTTTGTATAACTATTTCATGGAGATACCAATTCAGAACTTGTAGAACCATATCAGATGTGCTGCGTGTGTGTGTGTGAATGTAGAACAATTAGGAGGGGGACAATTCTTTCCACAGGGGGTATAATTAGGATCCAGCCTTACATAAGGCAACAGCAGACTTCAAATTGTATGTACCAAAATTGAGTACACTACACTTTTCATATTACCAACATACAAAGCTACCACCGTTTAATTTTCTACGCAAGTTTCTTCCTCGGATTTCCGCTGTCACATTTTCACATTTAAAGTGTTAAGATTGCTTATCCTATTTTATATTTAGCGAGTTTTAAAGCGTTTCCAGACTTCATGCAACTTAAGAAGTTCTTTTTTATACGTCGTCCTGAGTTATTTTAAGCCTTCCTTATCAGCCAAGTCTCGTTATTTTACGTACCTCTCGGTATTTTTTTATATATGTATAAAGTTCGAAATGCTTCTTCTATATGTTCTATACATACATTCAGTTTCAGTTACATGAACTCAACACTGGCAATTGATAACTGGTTTACTTGGAACATTTCCTTGAAATTAGCCTGGTGTCATTCAGATGATAAATTCTCATATCTCAATTCAGTTGCTCTTTCTTGTTTGGTGTGGTGTAGCAGTAGCCCATGTTACTTTTGATTGATCTCATTGCGCATTGCATTGTAAGGAAATCGAAATTGACCTAGTGTTCTTTAGATGAAATTGTCAGTATGTCAGGTCATCCAGTACACAATAAGCAGTGTACACGTTGGCGTAGCAAAGTCAAACAATAATATACAAAAGCGTTGTTCCTTATAAATCAGTTATACAGATCTTCATGAAAAGCTTTCTATTAGTTCAGTGAGAGAATACTTCGTAGGTATCTTTTGTGTAATTATGTAACTTCATTACTAATTCGACATATTCTATTTACCAACATTGAATTGACTAGCGTTTTCCCGAAACTAATCCGTCGTTTATGTACATATGTGATATTTAATCAATGTCCTAACAATCAGTTGATTATAATGTAACCGAGTCTACCTAAGCTTACCGTTAGAATTATGTTACTGTACGTGGTCCACTACACAAGTACGCCTGTCTCTTTGTGTTTAAAACAAACTAGAGAGAATTTTTACACAGAACAATTCAGAGGTTATTTAGTCCCTATATCATATTACAGTTCAGCGGCTCAGAGTGTTTAAATCACATCAACCGAACCTGTGACTATATATGTTCACCTTATACGAACCAATTATAAAGATACTACAGTCATATGGTGTTCTGTGTTTTCTTGCGCGTTACGTATTAATGTTACGAATGACCAAGGGTGGCGAAAATTACATAATGCTTAAGATGGCTAACCGTTGTAACCCATACTACTAAAATACGGCAGTTGTAAGAGCCAGTTTGCACTCAAATTAGAAGGCTCAAAATTTTGTTTTGTGTGGTGAATTTTTAAAATACATCATCATCATATTTCATGGCAGAAAAGGTTGTACACTAATAATACTACGGCATACAAAATTAAATGCTTAGAAGTATTATGAATGCTGTTTTATGTTCGATCGAGCTTATAAAAAGTCTGCAATCAATATTTAGCACCTTGAATTAATCACCCGTTCTTAGGGAAGTACTTTCAGTCCATGAAGCCGCTGAACTGCCGATTCACCTTAATAAATGCATGTTAGCCTCAAAATACATCCTCACCTATTGACGAAAGTGATTGGAAAGTAACTATCAATTATCTTTGCGTGTGTACAAAAATGACCTACACGACGGCAACTCATGAATCACATATGAAACCCATCTCTCACCTATAGTGAGTATGAAATGTACTCAAAGTTACACAGACTTTAAGGATATAAAACATTCCTTGACTAAGAGATAAAAGTAATGATGTGATCATTAACAACTTTCTTGATAAGTAGCGAAATCAATTTTTCGCATCCTTTTACGTGATGAACTACAAATGGATATTACAATATTGATAGAAAGTGGAGTACAAAAGCTCTAAATAATTGGCATTCATATTTACAGGCTACGTAATAATATGAAAATGGTTGTTCCATCCTGTTCTTTCATTTATAACCAGATACTTGATGACGGATTAATTGCTTACAGATATTACAGATTAACTGCGTGAGTTTCTAGCAGTGCTGACCTGTATACCACTGATGTAATTCATCAATTCCTACCTATTTCCATCAAACGACATAAAAATAGAAGCTCGTACTCTAATTAGCTACGATGATGCTGGACAGAAACTGTATTGTGGAAATCTACATCAACAATGAGACAGTGAAGGAAGTTTTCCACAGAAAGTTGGACATTCAATTTGAAGTAACAGACCAAAGACTAGAATGTAAAAGAGTGGTATACGCTGAGAACTCTGGAAAGGCCATAAACCTATAAGATGCTGTGTGAGTAGACTAACGGCCTTGATTGGAACATTACACAAACAATGAGAGAACAATATGGATGCTACAATGTAAGCACGAAGATGAACTCATGCTGCGTATGTAGGACTACAGGTACACAGGTATGTCTAAAAGCAATTAAGAAAGAAAGTAAATAAAATTTTTGCATCAAACACTGCTAATAGTTTCGTCATTATTGTGATTTACAAAGGGCAGGATTTTTGTTTTCACATAAAATAATTGAAATTATAAATTCAAAAAATATATAATTCGAGGTGTGAGAACTAAAAGACGGTTACACAAAAAATAACATAATGCACATTTTAGAACCGTGCTGTCCGATTACATTGTTTAATTGTGTTCACAAACGTATTTATCAAATAAGTGATGGCACCAAATGTATGTGTAATAAAATGACCATTATACTGAAAAATTGATTCTGACAAAAAACTGACTAGTCACTGATTGCTTCTCTGTAATTACTCAGCCATGATAGCGTGGCTCAAGCAAGTCTAATAGTACATAGAACGTGGATTGTCTTTGCTATATACCAAGTCATACGTCATAAGGTAGGGTAAGAACGCTTGAAAACTGTACATATATATTGATTGAAAATTAGTAAAAATCTGACAGTAGAATATCAAAAGTGAAGGCAGCGTCGACAACTCAATACAAGGAAAACTCCAAACGGTTACTAAAAGTATGGCTAATTCTTAAATGTATTAAAAGACTCCACCACCAAACAATGTGGGATAAATCAGTACAATTACTTGCAGCACTATAATATGCACTACTATTCATTTTAATGATACTGCTTACTGTGCTGTGTGCCTTTGGTAAATTCATGAAACGTCCTGTTTCTCTACTAAAACTGGATTATTCTATTTGATTAAAATAATAGTGATTCAAGCACTTCTATGAGGATCATTCATGATTGTCCAGTCATAATAACGATTAGACTAACTGAATACGAGTTAACACGAAGCAGGGTGCAAAATTAACATTATCTAGAAACCTCTGATACATCGTGTACACTACACTGACTGCGATTGTCGAAGAAGCCACCTAAAAGTGAAAAATTGGTTAGTATAAAATCCTAACTTTGAGTCAGACATGCTCAGCTCGACACTTCTATTGATTCTGGTCTTCATTTTGTAACCAACCATTTCACATTTACATAACTGTTAGACTCAACTGAAATTAATTTCATGAAAATCTCTCAAATTGCTCATACATGGTTTTAAATGAACAACTGTCACAAAATGAGCATTGAACTGTCTCTAAAGTTGTCGCGTATCAAACTCACGTACAAAGGTTCTTATCGACTAAAACATTAACTCGCGTCCCTACAATTATATGTATGACCAGCGTAGATTCGAAAATCGGTTATAAAAACTACCCTTAGTAGGTGTATGCAGTTCAAAAGGTAAAACACGCATATATCACTATAACAGCACTAATAAGTTATAAAACTGAACGTCGTGTCGTTCACGTGTAAGCTAAATGCAGTTGTGGTCACTATTGTAAGTACATCAACTGCAACACTTTGCAATTACTCTTCTTCTGAGCTTCGCTCGTTCTAATCCAATCTTCATTGATTCAGCTGCATATTAAATATACCTGCGAAATCAATATTCAATAAGTCTTCCCATGTGCTTCAAAACCATGTAGTCTGCATTTTATGAAAAACCTAACTTACATGTAGGGGCCTCCTACATTTGAGAGTTCACAGCGACCATTCGGCGATAGTAGTTCGGGCTGCAAATCACAATATCATTGCAATACCTTGTTTTTTACGCTTAATACTTGAGATGAGCTGATATATGTTTACCGAAACGGTATAGCCCTGGGCCGATCAGCACCTTCCTTGACAAGTGGCTTGTGGTACTCCCTTCCCGGACGTGCATGAATTGTCGCCCAACAGTTCTCACAGTAATACTGTAACATTATTTAATAATTTTATTCCAAAATATTTCCAATTAATTGCTTAAAGCTATCAAAAATTCAGATTTACCTGAAGACACGTCACGTTAGCACAGAAAAAAGGAGCAAATTTTCCACCGCATCGACCACCACCACATTCATCGCACAGTTGGTCATCTAAAACGTATGGTTTCACCTCCACCTGAATATGATAAACCAGTAAATATAACATTGCTACTGACTTGTTTGTATAAGTTATTAGAAATGTAGACCAACTAACCCGTTTATCAATATCACCATGCTGAAGTTGAACGAATCGGGCAGAAATTGCAGCAATGTAACTCTGCTGATTAGAAAATGCGACTCGGCCAGCACCTTTAGGATACTTTAACTCAGGGTCCGTGTCTATTCCTGCGTAGCACACTCCTCCATACAAGCGATCCATTATCATCGCTAGTTCAACTGCAATAAATATTACGAGAGTTTAATTATATTTAATTAAGCAAAATATACCTGCAATAACATACCAGCTTTAAGTGGTCTCGGTACACCACCAACGAATACCGTTTTTCTAGGATCTAAAGGCATTGATGCATCCAAGACGAAGTCCGCGTCTGATAGCCTCCATGGTCGGATTTGAACAGGCTTATCCTTTATAGTAGGCGATGATACACATAGATACAATTTGTCATCATCTTGAATACAAGCGTCGATAAGTTGCTGAACTGAACTCTCTTCCTACAAACACAAAGATAGCTATGTAGTTTAATGACTGATAACAGGTGCGCAACAATCTGCCTGAGCATCTCTGATAAGTATATCTGGGACAACTCTGATCAAATCTCACCTGAAACAAGAGAAATGCGTAGCCCTTAGGAGGAAAGTAGGACTTGCTTTCAGCTTTGTGTGGCCAATCAACAACCAAAGGTCCGAAACGACGGAAGCTGGCAGTAATTTCCTCTGAAAGATACGTAAGTATGGAAAATTATGAATTTCTACGACATGCTCATTTGGCTAAAATATTATCAGTAAGTAGGCTAACCTTCGTCAATATCTGGAGGAAGACCACCAACAAACACTTTCCTCGAGTACCTTTCTCCCTGATCATTAGCCCCAGCTGAGACACCAACGATACCTCCAGCCCTCGGTGAAACATTAGGAACTCCTACTGGAGGATTGATAGACGGATCAACATTTTCTAAAATGAAGCCTGTACTGTTTGCACCCCCTCCAGTTGAATCCTCTCCAGTGGGATAGTTGTTCCATTTGGCTGAACAAACATTCGACAGATATAAACCAATAGTATCAAGCGAATCAAGCCAATAAAAATTCGAGTAACTTACGATTACGACCATCTTGTCCCTCAGTCCTCATCAAATCCGACAAGTAATGCTCTAATGATCTCATGTTATCTAACGGACCAGCACCATTACGTTCCTGTAAATTCAGTAAAAATTAGTGAATCATTCTTTCATACTTTCGTTCATATTCAAGCTTCCAATAATTAGATGCGCACCTGGAAAAACGTTTCATTTTCATTACTAATACCAGACCCCTCAAACTGAGGCTGAAATGGACCCTTTCCAGGGAAATTTCTTCTATAATTAGGTGGTACAACCATTGTCGGACTTGGTTTTCTTCTAGTTACAAATCGATACATTTCAAACACAAATTTTTACACATAGTACAATCATCTCACCCAAATTACAGAATAGTCCTTACCCGTACATGGTGTTTCCACCTTTCATGCCAGGTCGCATGGGTTGACGCTGCTGTTGAAATCCAAAAGGTGGAAATCGACCGACTGAAGCACCAGAATTATTCCCTAGTCGCTGTCCTTGTTGGGGACCGAATGGAGACCTTCGATGTGGGAAAGGACCATTCTGAGCCATTCCTGTATCAAACGTTTTAATGAGATGCTCGCGTATTGACTTTAATAGCTACACAAAGTGTGACGGTATTGATTCTTTTCAATAGTTAAAATTACATACCCATATTTGGTTGAGGGCCAAAATTTTGAAAAAAGTATCCATTTTGAGGGAAGTTCATGGAACCAGGATGATTATAATAGTAATATGGTCCATCTTCCCCTGGTGGAATGGGGGCAGCCCAAATTGGGGCCATTCCAGGAACACTTCCCTCGACAGTCGTCGCTGCTGATGTCGTCGCATTACTTACTTTCACTGTTCCAGCGTCTGAAGACCCCGGAGTTTCTGCTCCCGAAGACAACTTGAAATTTTCTCCTTCTTCACTCATTTTTAGTTTGAACAATACGGCAATAAGAGTACAACTGAAATTCTTCCTACCATCAACTCTTCCGACCTTATGCACCTTCGCTATCTCCTGGATAAAAACAGACCACACATGAATTCACTCACACACTCGTCCACACTGTCGGCTCTCTTTTTAATTCTTAATTCCTACTACGACATAACTGAAACTCCCTCTTTACGGTTTCTTAATATGCATTAAACGCACTAAATTTTGCTTCGTTTTTTCAAATTATTTATCGCTTACCTTTTTCCTCCTCCTATATAATGTGGATGCGTCAGAGTAACAATAGGCAATTTGAAAACTGCAATTCTGCTGTTGAGAACCCTGCAATGGGCGGAGTGTCCTTATCCTCTCAATCCAGGCCGTTCAAATCTCAGAACACGACGAGAGGTATCAGTCAATATATTAAAATAGTAAATTTCTTCTTCACGAAGACAACGCTTGGGTGAAGATAACTCGTGTCTCCAACAGATTGATGAATGAAGAAGGGCCAAGTGTAGAACAACGAGCCTGGAAAGACAATACGTACAATCATAAGTTTAGATAAAATGGGCTCAAATAAGAAACCTATAATATGGAATGCGTTAATGTTGATTGCATAAACAGACCATCGGGTGGGGGCGTTCCAGAAAACGTTTGTAAAAGAATGTGTCCGGTGCTCAATAGACTAGAATAACTTTCACTGGTGGTGAAGTAGGTCGGATGGTGTTTCCTATGGAGAAAGTACTAATGCAGATGGTACGGTGGTGGGCCTGCCTTGTGTTACGTATATAAGACGCTCGTCTGGGTGGGATTTGAAG
>Ga0194135_10000682_pt1 | contig 20046 bp, 24 predicted proteins | sample LitLau_LLRF_2013_FD_134024 | JGI IMG/M metagenome (GOLD analysis project Ga0194135, IMG submission 134024) | Freshwater sediment microbial communities in response to fracking from North America - Little Laurel Run_MetaG_LLRF_2013 (version 2) | ecosystem: Environmental > Aquatic > Freshwater >...
CCATAATCCAGTACTAGGCTGTATGGAATTTAAGTGCATGCTTCCGGTCGGTGTCCGGTCAATTGTTTCGTTCCTTTCCTTTCAAATTTAGTTTCTAACTATAAAGTATTAATACCCACCCACACCGAAAGATTAACGATAACCGCCCGGCCGACACGATAGTTCATACACTACACGATATACTATAGAGTTTTTGAGGAAAATATGGGCTGGGAAACCAGGCCTCACTATCTAAATGCATGGGGTGGCCTCAATATTATGCTTTCCCGGCCCATATTTTCCTCAAACGGACCATAGATCAAAGTGTTGTATTGGCTGTATCGCTGTCGCTGCAATCAGTCTGGAAAGTCTGGATATAACTGTCGAGCGTTCCAGTTCCAGTTCTACCCCCGGTGGGCCTGGTGGGAACAAGAGGTGTAGAAAAGTTATCAAATTAATGTGACGAGGAAACAGTTATAGTAGTAGCCCACCGGAATTGTAGTAACTGCTAAACAAAAATAATCATATGTATCCGGATCAGTCCAGTGCTTTGACGTGTAAATACAAGTTTTTAAATGAATTGACTTGCTTTGCAGGACAGTACATCAGAAAATTAGCAAAGGATGGTCTCATCATCAAGAAGCCCGTTGCAGTCCACTCCAGGGCAAGGGTCCGTGCGAACACCGAAGCCCGACGAAAGGGGAGGCACTGTGGACCTGGAAAGAGGAAGGGTACTGCCAATGCCCGTATGCCAGAGAAGTTGCTGTGGATCAAGAGAATGAGAGTCCTCCGACGTCTCTTGAAGAAATACAGGTAAAAGAACTTATTGATACTTAGCAACATGACGGATAGCGCTGAATCTTCCATTCACGTGTACACACTTTCAATTACTCCTGTTTTTCACTACAGAGAGACGAAAAAAATCGATCGACATCTCTACCAGCAACTGTATCTGAAAGTAAAGGGTAATGTTTTCAAGAACAAGCGTGTCTTGATGGAACACATCCACAAGAAGAAGGCAGAGAATGCCCGGACGAAACAGTTGACGTGAGTTACACATTTAATTTAACACATTTTAGCCGGACTGATGATTCTTCATATTGATCACTAATTAATCACTTTGTTTTTATTACAGAGATGTTGCAGAGGCCCGTCGGTCAAAGGTCAAGGAAGCCAGGAAGCGCCGCGACGATCGTAAGGCTGCGAAACAAGCAGAAATTGTAGCTGCTGCACAGAAGGATTAATTTTTATTGCTACTTTGTCTAAATAAAACGTTTTGTTGGGTAAAGGCATTTATAATCAGACTTGGATTTCCTCTCCTCTCAATTTCGCTCTATTCATCTATTCCTAATTCAGGGTCAAGATTTCCAGCCGTAAATTGAAAATTGGAGGCATGTGGTGGGTATCGTTAGATTTTCGGGTTTGGGTTTAGAGAAGGGACATCACATTATTGTGGTTTGTGGGCGTTGGCTTTCCAAAAAGTGACGAGTGAAAGTTGTAGTCCGTGCCCTGTTGGGATGCTTTTGTCTACATGCGTTCTATTCTACAAAAACGTATTTGTTACTGGACCAGGATTATGCAGAACCGTAGCCAACGAAATTTTGAGAGAGAAGAGTAAGGAGTTCGTTTTCGTTTTTCGTTGGCTACGGCAGAACTCTTTCCTTATTGATCTAAAGTCCGAACAATCGGAAAGTGACACAAAGGAGCCATTCAACGCTAATAAGGAAGTCATTGGGAATTTAATTATCTCAACCTGCCGTCTGTTGTTTTGTTCTAATTTCCAAAAAGAAAAGATTTCAGAGTGTGGACGTGTGGAATGTGGGGATTTGGGTTTTGGGGTTACAGAGAGTGAAAACTGGGAAAAGTGCAGTTAGAGTGCAATTGGTGTTGGTGATTGAGCAAATCTTTAACAATGCAGCTGCAACTGTAAAAAGTGGAGAAAGAGGATCGGACGTCCGCTCGCTCTCCTTTCTCAAAGGTAGGTAGGTAGGTAAGGTTAAGATAAAAAGAAAGAAGGCGTCTGTATGATTTTGGTGAACCTTGCGGCTCACCTGCCTGCCTCTAGCCCTTCATCCCTAAAAAGTGGTTAACCTAATTTAATTTCTGAAAAGTTCATCCGAGTCCCTACTGTCATTGCCTCGGGGGGTAATAAGTTGAGATCTTGTAAAAGGGAGTTTTGATGCCGTGGCCTACTGATCTCGGAGCGTCCGGCAGAAGCAGTTAAAGTAAAGTAAGAAGAAGCTTCGGCGAGGAGGGCACTCGGGAATGGGATCCTAATCAAAAGAAGATGAGTATTTTGGGCTGCATTTCTCTTTGGTAGCTGTAACGGGACAGACTCCCTCTCATTCGCACAGTTCAGTTAAAAGGAAGCCTTTCCACTTGTTGATATACAGAGGGCGGACGGGATCTGGGTCAATCGGTTAGTTGGCTTCGAGGAGCTCCCAAGACACCATGTCTACACGATCCGGGAACTCCTCTACCTCCCCCACGACAGCAGCCAACAATCCTCCAGCAGCAAATACAAAGAATACAACCAATTTTCCCACGGTCCAGGTAAGCTTTCGTCTATTCCAATTCCTGTCATCCTTCCTCTGCGGGTAGTGAATATAGTCAAAGGCGACAGGATGTTTGCAAAACATTTTCTTCCATTTAATCCTGTGTGTAATCCTATCTGAGCTCTTCCCAAGCTTTCTCTTCCAATTGCATATTGCCATGTCTCCACTCGTTTAAAATGTTATGAGATGACCTCCATTGTCCCTTCAATAACCTACAAATCTGTGGAACGGAAGAGTTCTTAATTTCTTCCGCTAATCTATAAAACGTATGCTGGGAAGTGTGTAAGTATGTTACTCTCCGGCCTTTGAATAGGTTGGGGAGGTGATTTTTCATTGGTCAATTTATACCAGTGCCTCTTCGTGGTCATTCCGGCTACTGCTGTTGTTGTAATTTGCGTTGCCACCACTTAAAATCCGTTCTCTGCGCTTCTGCTCTGTTGCGCCAGGTATTGCAACTGGAGGAAGCTAATTGAGTGTAATTTTTTGTTCCAAGGTCACAGCTCGTGTCCTGTTTGGGTCCGTGACTGCAATTTCCACGCTTCAGGCCGAAAGAAAGCGGCGGCGATGAGTAGTCACCTCGCGTTACTAATTTTAACTTTATTCATTCACCAAACTCTACAATCAATACCTCCGTCGTCAGGAGCGTCTGGAGAGAACGGATTTTCTACAAGTGAAAGTTTTGGTGGGAGTGAAAGTTCTTTTCGCTATGCTCCCCTCATCGCTGAAGCTGTGGAGTCTGGTATCCAGGAAGCAAAGGAGCTCTTTGAAACAATAGAACCCAACCTCTATGCTAAAAGTAATTAAAATCCATTCACTTCAAACTGAAAAGGGAATTAGTCAAACGCCATATGGAATTCAGTTCTTGGAAACACTTTCCTGGAAATCCCTTTGATTTCTTTACTAGGGATCATACAGTTTTTAATTTAACATTTTTATTCCTTTTGTTAATGTTGACAGATATCATCATCCCAAAAGATCATCCGGCTCTCTTCTTAGCAGCCATTAATCACCAGACTCCACGAGCAAAGGAATTGTCCAGATACGCGTATGCATTACTCCGAGCCACTCTTTCCCTCAAGGAACAGTAATGCCATCCCCATTCTTATTAAATTCTGTTTAGTATAATGGGACGTTTATCCAACTCTATTTTCTAAAGATTATCCCAACTTCGGAATGACGGAAATGAAAACTACCGATTGTCCACATTCTCGCTAGCAGATACTCCGCTCGAAGAACCCAAATGTCCCATCAAGTAACTGATAAATCCTGACAGTTTTAATTTCCAATTCACTTAGCATGGCTGTCACTGTCACCTTTGGAAAGGATTTTCATTTCCCCCCTTGTAATTTCCAGACGCCATAGCACAGAATGTAGTGAGAATTCCCGGATTTATCGGACAGCAGACGGAACTTGTAATAATTTCAAAAATCCTACTGCTGGTTCAAGCTTCCAGCCATTCGCTCGCTACCTGCCTCCTGAATATGACGATGGTGAGCAGTTGAAATCAGATTACCCGTGGAGTGGAGTTATGAGTGGACTAATTCCTCAAATTGCCTAATTTCAGGGGTTTCTAGCATTCGGAAATCTGTCACTGGAAATTCACTTCCTTCAGCTCGTAAAATCTCGACCCATATTCACAAAGACGTTTCAATAGTATCTTCAGCGCATACCCTGATGCTCATGCAGTAAAATTTTGAAACGTTATTTTTATTCACTCCGTGAAATTTACTGGTGTGCAACTTTTCGTTATCTCACCCCTAGGTGGGGAGAGTTCTTGGACCATGATTTAACATTAACTGCTCAAACACGAGGTTTCAATAATTCCGTTCTAAAGTGCTGCCGTGAAATCCTGAGGCACCCTGACTGTCTCCCGATTCCAATCCCATCGGACGATCTTTATTACAATGGAACAATGGACTGCATGGAATTCATCCGGAGCTCACCTAGTCCACGTCCAGACTGTCGCTTAGGAGCCCGAGAACAATTGAATCAAGTTTGCAAACCATTACTGTTCCCTAATTACGGCGTCTTTCTGAGCTTCATGGGCTAACGGGCTCTGAACTATCCGTTCTACTTTTCTGCTCTGGAATTTCCAGCTCACCTCTTGGCTCGATGGGAGCGTCATTTACGGGTCGACGGAGGAGGAGATGCGTCTTCTACGGCTCTACCGCGGTGGGAAGTTAAGGTTCCATCACATGTCGAATCGGAAGCCTTTGTTGCCTCGACTTCAGGACTCCCAAAGTGGAGAATGCCGAGTCACCTCTCCGAGACTCTTCTGTTTCCGGTCTGGGGACGCAAGAGTCAATGAGCATCCAGGACTTGCCGCCATGCACACCATTTGGTTGAGACAGCACAATTCGATTGCCCAGAAATTGGCTTTTATGAATCCACAGTGGAGTGAAGTGAGTTTGGTTTGTTCTCAGAGATTAATAAACTTAACAAAAAAACAAATTTTAATCGTCTTTTTTTTAAATAGGAAACAACGTTCCAAGAAACCAGAAAAATTGTGGTTGCGCAGCTACAGCATATAACACTCCGTGAATTTTTACCGCTCGTCCTCGGACCCACTGCAATCAAGGTTGGTTGTTGAAAAACTTTCGAATTGATTCCATTCCTATAATTTGTTTTTCCAAGACGTTTGGACTCAGAGCCTTGAGAACTGGCTACTATGATGGACACAACGGAAGTGTTGATGGTACTGTGCCCAACGCCTTTGGATCTGCTGCTTTTCGATTTGGGCATTCATTGGTCGAAGCGAGTCTTCCTCGATGGAGTTCAGTCCATCATGAATTGCCATACCGTGAGTGTCCCCGCCTGTCCATTCTTTTCCTGATGTCCACTCTAATTATTGACACAGCTCTATCATTGTCATTATCCACCTATAGGAGTTAACTTGAGTATGGAATTGATGAGTCCTTCAAATCTGCACAATTTGGGGGAAGTTGATTGGATTACTTTGGGACTTACTTCCAAGAGATCTCAACGTCGGGATGAATTCATTACCGCTGACCTCACGAACCATTTGTTTAAAACACCCGGCCACAAAGGACTCGACCTCGCCGCCATTAACATCCAACGGTGAGCTTTTCTCTCTCTATTTCACATTTATCCACTGCAAAAAGGAATTAAAAGGTTTCTCTTAGAGGACGAGATCATGGACTTCCACCATATCTAAGATGGCGTGACGCATGCGGACTTCTCAAACCTCTCAAACACAACGGACCGTTGGTCACTTGGGAGGATTTCGCTCAAGCTACAGGCTTTGAAGACGGTCACTATTCCAATATAACTTTAACCCTTTAATATCCTTTGGAACCAATATTTTCTGATTTGTTTTTCGTTTGCAGCAACAGTCAAAAAGTTGGTAGCAATTTACGAGAATCCTTGGGACATTGACTTGTTTCCAGGGGGTATGCTTGAGCTGTCCGTTCGCGGTGGTCTTGTCGGTGCCACGTTTGCTTGCATAATTGGTCAGACATTTCGAAACATCCGGAAGGGAGATCGATTCTGGTATGAAAATCCTGGTCACCTCACCCCAAGTCAACTTCAGGCCATTCGGAATATAAGCCTGGCCCGAGTATTATGTGATACTAGTGATTCCATTACTTCAATCCAACCCATCGTCTTTCTTGCCCCAGAACTCCAGAAGTATGCATGAATAATTATCAAAATGAGCTGCGTAATAGGGAGGGGTACTTCACCCTCCCTACTGCGTAAGGATTATTTGAACCCGAAATTTATATTTTTTAGAAACCCGTCAGCAGATTGTTCAAATTCCGAAGCGATTCCTTTGATGGACTTTCTTCCTTGGAATCAAGTCAGACCTTCGGAAGATTTTCATTCGTGGCCGCACAGGGGCGGAGTCTCCAAGAATTCCCCGGTGGTAGAACATACCAAACCAAGCTTCTACTCATTAGCTAATTATTTATTCGACGCTTCGCTTCACGGAGCTGAGGACGATGACCCTTCCGACGCAACTGTCTACAAGCCTAAATTTTTACAGCATCACCTTTCCTAGATGGTACATTCTTCCCATATTTATATTTTCATTGATCCCTTATAAATTACATTTATGAGTAAACTAACTTTTTTTAAACAATTTATTGAACTGTTCAAATAGCTGAAGTTTATTTACTTTTCAACGCTATCTTTTCCTATCATGCAAAGGATTTAATAAATAATTTTTCAATATTCCTGGATGACTACGCTCATGGAGAACGTAAGCTTTTAAATGTCCGTAGCTCCTTTCGCTCTACGCCTGGAATGGCGAAAGCTGTTAATTCTCATTAAAGATGATTTGTTGTTGATTTCCGGGAGAACCAAAGTCAAATTGGATCCATCGGTGTCGAAAAGATTTGTAGCGGATGCAGCGGTAGTTGCATAGTCAGCGTTAATAATGGAGCCTGCGCTATTCATGCTCTCAGTGCTTCCGTGGTTTCGTACTTCAGTGGTTCCTGCTCTCCTCGTCGTATCAAGTGAGCTTTCTGTGAAATTGTGCAGTGACACAGCAGTTGCATTCTGTCCACCGAAGCCTGTTGTGTTCAAAATGGGCACCATGGTGGTGGTCTTTCGTACAGTTTGGCGAATGCGAAATGTTTCTCGAAGCACAAGGCCTTTGGGATTAATTCCTCCATAGATTGCCACCATGCAAAGGGCAAATATGACAACAAAAAGGACAAACACGACCCCAATGGCTGACCTTCGTTGTCATATTCTCTCGCTTTCCCGCGCCGCCGCACGAGCCTTCTGTCCTTCCATGTCGGCAAAATTCATTTTCGCACATCCCCGTGGATTCCGAGCGTGTCGCCTGTTTGCAGCAGCAGTGGCAACATTAGAAGAACAATTATTTTTGCCATAAGCAACAGGTTTCGTCCTTCTATTTTTCCTTTCCACCTCTACTTGCTGTGAACGAACTTTACCCTTGAAATTAAAAAAAAAAAAATCAATTGATTCATATAATTCTCAAAGCTAATCAATCAGCTTTTGCTAGTATATGGGCACAGGTCGAGTTGTTATTTACTTTTCGGGAAACCCCGGATTCCTTGGAACTCGACGAGTATCCAGTGTCGTGGCGTGGATTGTATTGGACACGGTCACTGCTTGCACCTGAACTACGACTTCCAGAGATTTTGTAAACTCCAGGATTTTCACTCAACCTGGGATCAATTTTTCTTTTGTTGAGATAAAATCGTCTGTAATATGTTAGTTCATTAAATTACCGTATTCTCCTCTTTGACCTTGGCAATTCATTCGAGTAAGAAACGTCATTTAGAACTTCAATCCCATCTGAGTCATTTAAAGATTCATCTTGATCTCCAATTTCCGAAACTCCACCCTCCAATTCATCATCCTCGTAGGTTTCAACTTGGATGAAGTCCTCCCTTTCCATTCCTTGTCTCCTTGTGGAGGCGACTTTGCGCAAGTCCCCCGTGGACAGGGATTTTCTTCGTCCCTGTCACATACCGATTACAATTTGATTTGGTAATTTCATTAACTGTGCGTTATCATTGCTTCTAAAAGGTCACCCTCAATCGATTCCTGTTATTGGTCACCCCTGCGGACTGTTGTGCCGCGTGTAATGATGAAATCGAGTCTCCAGACTCCGCCTGTCGCAATGAAACTGCAGTAAAACAGCAAGAAAAAACGATCATATTGCAAATATCCAGGCGGAATTTCTCAGTTTCCAGGCGGAATTTCTCACCAACGTTTGATTTTCCACTTTTGCGAGGAAATCCTGCCTGCGCTTTCGCAGCGGGTAGCCGTTTGACCGTGACAGGCACAGACGACGGCTTTCCAAAAAACGCTGTTTGTCCCACCGCTCTTGCCAGACTTCCACAGGCTCCTTTGGCTTTCGCAATTTCTTTCTTCTTCTCCACTTGTACGACAAAGAGTCGATAGAACTGGAGTATTATGACGAGGGTATTCTTACATGTGAAGAATATATTCATGTAGCTAATGATCTCGTAATAGCCAATGAGGAGAGCCCGAAATATAAGAAATGGGGCATCCTACCAAATGTATAGAATACAACATTAACATTCCTAAAATGACAAGAAGATGGAACGATACGAGATAATAGATAAAATGTTGAACCTGCAGAATGATGTTGATGAGAATGGCCCATACATCAATGGAGCAACAAACTCTCTTGACCTTAATGATTCCATTCTTAAGCTTTGCTTTGGGAGAACTATCCTTGATTTCACCGGTGATTCGACCTCTTCGAGCCTTCGTGGCCGTGAGGACAAAAGTAAACTGCAACAAACTCCAAGACCAAATTGATAGGATCATCAGGCAGAGCGTCCGGTTTGAAGCGATTTTGGGATCCTAAAATTGAGGAGGAAGGTTTAACCCTCCCCTTGAAAATCAGCCCAGAATCAAAACTGGAATACCTTGAAGGAATCAAAGAACTCAATGATGTCCGCCGCAGTTCCGATGTATACCAATAGGAGTTGGGACAATTGGTCTCGGGTTAAGGCTCCTTTCGGTAGCATCCATCGGCCAATGATCAGAATTAACATCAAAAACTGCTCAATAACCATCACCCAATTTTCTGCACTGATTTGTGGAACGTTGAATTTCATCTAGGAAAAGAGATTGGGATAACAATTCTCTCAGAAGTCCTGATTCAAGAAAGGAAATAATTCTTAGAAAATCTGTAAAGTTACTAAAAGTGACAGAGAAAGCGAAGACGGTTATTGTAGAGAACATTTTTTTTTTCAAAAGTTAAAGTGAAATTCAATCCCCATAGCCCATAGAAATCGAGTCCGTAATAACTCGGAACCACATTTATTTGCAACTCAGTTACTTGTGGTTCGGAGAAAAGCTTAAGTGAAATCTGATTTCAACTGCAAATGACTTTCTCTTTCACCTTTTTTTTCTTCTTCATCTTAACGATCAAAGTCTTTTCTAACAATTCTCACTTGATTCTTTCCGCCTAATTAAGTTATCAACACTTCCTCTCCCCGCAAATGAAGCCTTGAACAAACTCCCCTTATTATCTCTTCACAAAGAAGCTTCATCGAAGGATTTATGACTCCATTACTCCCAATATCGACCATTGAATCGAATTGAAATTAACTCCGCTTCACTTCCTCCGGCTTTCTTGAAACTGACTCTAAGCTCACTCTATTACCACCAAGCACCCAAAGGAAATTCTAACATTTCATCCTCTTCCCCACTCTTCGTAATACCTAAACGGGGGCGGGGGTGGTTTCCAGATAAAACTCAGCCAATTAATTACTTCAATCCCTCTAATGTAGTTTACCAAACAAACTTAGCCCTTGGAAGAAAATTAAATTAAATTAGTTTTGCACTATAAACTAAATCTCCACTTACCCCACCAATATTTTGAAAAATTGCAAGGTCGTCCATTGTTGTCCCATTCAACATCCCCTTAATGTCTAGTAGATTCCTATCAAATTTGTCTACTTCTATGATCCAAATTGCTGGAACCACGCTACAGAGGTACAGAAAGACGCTCGGACAAAACCTGAAATCAAGCATTTCAAAAACCATGGATCCTTTTCTCAAATTCGTTTTATCAGCCCAATCAATCACGATTCCACTAGACGCTTTTTACTAAATAAATATGAATTCATCCATGATAGCAATTTACTTTGACTATAGGATTGGGGAAACAATATTTCTCCTGTCTGATTACCACCACTGGTTGACAGGCGATGGGCGGGGGTTGAGTTTTGCTCCTCCAAAACTAAAATCATATCCATCATCTTTCTCAGGAAACTTAAATTGATTTTCAGAATTGATTCAGAATAAGTGCAACTTTACTACTGTTGTAATTCCTGCAAAAGCTTTTCATGGTGATTAAGACCTTTCGTAATGAGTGGACTTGAGGAAAACCGGAAACAAAATAGCAAACTAGAAACTCTTTTTTTTTGCTTTTCTTACCATTTCCATTCCTGGGTTGATTTGATCGTAAGTGTAAAGATGCCTTCGAAAGCCAACCCCAATACGGATGCTCCCAAGTACCAGAAGTAGGGATCCTTCTTTATTTTCGTAACTCTCCAAATTGCAATGAAACCGTGGGTTGCAAAAATTATTCGTGTTAAAATGGCTTTTAGAAATACAATTATTTTTGCCATTTTAAAATTACTAATTGAAAATAATAACTCTTCGAATACGCGTCTAGTAATCCATGGCTGCTGTTTTCTTTTTAAAAAGAAAAAGCAGAGGAATCTTTCACCTCTTGGGCTCCGAGTTCCTACTAACTAAAATCCCATTCAGCTTGTAAAGAATAAGAAAGCCGACAAGGAAAGAAAGACGTACTGAGACCTGCTCCAGCCCTCTGATCTTCACAGATTTTGCCCAAGTTCGCTTTCAGATGCGGATGAATCATGTCAAACTTTTACTTTACTTTCCCTTTCAGTGCGTGGGCTTCCACAACCAGAGCGTTCCCGCTGCGGTGGTGGTGAGTCCGACAAAGAATAGCGCAATGAGAGTTCATTGATATTCCGAAATTGTATCATTCAGTTTAATTATTATTGCAGAAAATGAAATTATCCACTTATCACAACAATTAGCAGACACTTGTTAGAGCAAAAATTATTATTAAAAAAAGGATAATAAATACAGGGTAACACACACCTTATTATGACTTTTTTTAGCCTAAAAGTATCCAAATATCGACGGTAGAAAGTAATTTTGATGTATATAATACGAAATTGCGTTAATTGAAACTTAAATTTTTTTGTAAAAATGCGGCAGACCATTAATATTACATTCGAGCTCTAAATGCTTAGCGCAGGTAAGTAAAGCCGAAAGGGATTGCATGCAATTGGAAGGAATTTCAGGGTATCCCTGGACTTAAGAACTATCAATGGAAGGAATTTCTGTTGAGATATCATTATTGCACAATGAAATAAAAGAATCAACTTAAACTAGCGCACTGAAATGGTTTCATAACTTAAAAAAGCTTAGGTGTGACTCTCGAAGTGCATTAAACTTAAATTGAATTCCAATGCAAGTAACGAAAAATGAAATGTCGAAATTTTAAAGTTATGACTTGCACCATTAAAATTAGTTTATCACTAATTCAATAAAACAATAACTTAAAACGAGAGTGAAATTGCAGTTATAGGATCACACTCATTGACTTTTCAATTTCCTGTTTCCATTGTAATTTCACTAGCTCTCTCAGCACCAATCATCAATGGGAGAAATTAATAAGGGAAGTAATACTTGGAGATTTTTGGTCATGAATTAACTACATCTGCATCACTCGAGTTCGTATTCTCTGATGAGAGACTGGATATGATTCCGGGTTCTCTTTGGGTTGGAAATACTGGTTGATTCTGCGGCTGATGAGCGAAAAGTATACTTTTAACACTTAAAAAGAGACTTGGATATTCAGATTTCTTGAGCAATTCTATTTCCTGACTCATTCTCGATTTGCTCCGCCATGGCAGATTTTGATGATGACAAGCAGAGCGACTCGATCTAGAAGAAATAAAAAAAAATTAAGTAATTTAGGTTTTTTTTAGATTTAGATTTAGAGTTAACATATTATTATTTTAATATAGCAATTCTTTAATAGTCACAATTTATGGTTGGTTAATGAATAATAATAAAAGTGATGGGAATACCTGGGAATTGAGCTCTAGGAGAGAAGATCTGAAGCCTTTGTTGATTTCATTAATATCTGACTCGGAGTCGGGTTTATCACTAGTAATATCACTACCACTTCCTGAAGACGCACATCGATCCCGCTGGAGTTCCTTTTCTGCAATCAGTTCTTGGTTCTTTAGTTTTAATGAGGAAAGTTGTTGAGAGAGATCAAACATTTTTTGACTCTTCTCTGCCTCTCGGATCCTGGCATGCACCGAGTCCTCCTGAAGGTAAAACAAAATGGTGGTAAATGATTCAGTTCAGATTCAGCCAAAATAATCACAAAAGGTTCGTGATTACCTTCAAACGTGATTCCAAATCCACGTAGCGTCGTCGCTCTTCCTTGAGCTTGGATTGAAACTCTTTGTTCTGACGGTAGGCGGAATCTAAATCATCCTTCATTCGTTTCCCCTCATCTTCTTGTCGTCGTAACTGATTTGTCGTCACTTGCACCTACGTACCAACGAAATGTACCAAAGAAGGTTTAGTACCCGTACAATTATAAGCAGTCCACCAGTTTTAGGTAATTTTTTGAGCTCATAATGGGTCATAATGTACCTGAGTTTCAAGTTCCATAATTTTCAGTTTTTGCTCCTTGAGCTCAATGATGGAGTGCATTTCTCTTAACTTGAGTCCCATTATTTCCTCTTCCAAGCGATTGACTTCGACACGACTGGAAGTGAACAAATTACCCAATGGAGTACCGGTATTCTTTTTCTCTGGGGTACAGTCCTCATGTTCCTAATATAATCAAGAAAGAATGCAATTTTTTAAAAGAAGAATTCCATATTAAAACTATTTTGAATTTAAAGAATTCCTCAAATCTAAAAATAAACGTACATGTGCGTGCTTCTGCCATTGTTCAGTGAGATCAGATACTTGTTGACGAAGATCTTTTAGCCATAATGAGGCCTCTGCTTCACGCAACTTGACTGCTATCAGCTCCTCCTATTAAAAATAAACACAAAGGGTTAAACTTTTGGAGGTCCATAATGTAACAAATAATAATATAGTTGCCTTGTAGCAGTAAATACCTGTAAATGAGCCACGGAATTATCCACAACCGACTCTCGTAAGGTACGTTTTTCGTCCTCCAATTCTTGAATACGAGTTCGAAGGTCGGACATGATAACAGAATTTTCTGCTTCCTTTAGCCTCACATCAACCAATTCATTCTGGAGACAATGCACCAACTCCTCATTCTGTTTCAACATTTCAGACTTCACCGAGATTTCATCCATTGAGTTTTGTTTCGAGGAGTTCTGAATGCCATTAAAAATGCTTATGAATTATCAATCCACACACATGGCACGATACACAAACAATTTCTTTTTATCATTTCACGCATGCGGTGCGACAAATACAAGCATAATGTACCGTTTCATCCAAAACGAGAAGTAGATTTTGATAATTTTTTGATACATTTTCCAAATGCTTCATCGTTTCCAAGTAATGCTGCCGAACTGCTGCCAATTCCCGTTTGAGTGTAAATGAGGTTTCCACTTCCTCTGCCCGATCTACCTGACCTAAAGGAAAAAATATATGACGAATTGATATGATCTCATACAACAGAAGGTCCTTATGTTATTTACCTTGAATCAGTTTATTTGCTAACTCGGAGGATTCCTGCTCTAAAACCTCGATTCTATGTTTCAAAATTTTATTCTCAGTCCGCAACCTCTGTAATATCATAAAGCATTAATATCTTCTCGTAAATTATTACAAATAGCTTCTTCAATAATCTGCTTTCTGTCACTTACACGAAGTTCTACCATCTCTTCCTGCTCTTTGATCTTCATTGCCGCGTACTCCTTCTCAATCTTCTTCATCTTTTTACTGTTATACTTCATTTGGGATACGGTCGAGAATAGCGGTTCAGGGTCTGCCTCAATACGTGGGGGAAGATCCTTTTGTAGAAACTAAATAACAATGAAGGGAGGGTGTAAAGATGATAATGAAATGACTCAATTAGAATGCATATAGTATGCAAAAGCACACCCTCATGATCTTGGTCAATGAGACCATGCACTTACCTTGAGCATCCCTTCCATGTCTAATGACAAAAGCTCCGTTTTTGCAATGTGTAAGATCGACAGGGCCACACGAAAGACCGCCTCGATCCCATCCATTAAAAATAAGTCGAAAACACGTGAGGCAAGGGCTAATGGCAGCGTTGTTGTGAAAATTGTCAAGAACCAGGACGAAGCGTACATGGATGTATGGAAGCCTTGCGACGTGAAATGTGCATATAATTCAGGATATTGTTCCTACACGGGCATAAATAATCCATTTGTTAGGAACCCGTAACTTCCATTTGGATAATTTTGCACAAACCATCTTTACCTGTACACACATTTCCAGCTGGTACATACAAAGACCAAGCTCAGCCATGCTAGGTTTGAACATCTCCCTCAACCGATAGTCCTGTTATTTTGGAAAAAAATGACCATAAGTTCACTTAAGATTCTTTCATCTTTCCTAATGCTTTTTCTCTATCACTAACCTGCATCAGCTTCACTACTACAGAAAAAGCTTCCTCTTCCGGCATCTGCATAAGAAGAAGTCCGACAATGAAGGCAGAACCTTGGCAGTACCCTACTTCTCGATCATGGAGCGAGTATGCTTTCATCACATTAAAAAGAGATTCTTGGCCCAATCCATCCTTCTCCTTGAAAAAGTCGTGCTCAGGGTACGTTCTTGCAATATCCCTTCGAATGACCTATAAGTCACGGATTCAAGAATAATTTTGAATTCAAGGAACGAAAAGAAATGTCAACAAACCTTTTCACATGCTGAGGTGGCTTTGATGTAGTCCGCATACAGAAACTTTTCAGGAGAATCATGTGCACCGCATAAAAGTTGCCAAACTATTCCCCGAAAATGATGAGGGATTCCCACCTTGACCAAATCCTTTTAATTCAAAAAAGTTTTGTAAGTGTTAAGTTCAACAATAGCTAGAGAGATAAAGAAAAATCGGAAAATTACCCGAACAAGTTGATTTTTCTTCTTCCAGTAACTGTCCCATTCGTTGACGATTTTCCCCCAGGTAATCCATAAATCTTCCTCTGTCTCTTCCGAGCCCTTATCTGACCCTTGACCGAAGGAAATGTCCGACGTATCTGAACTCTTGCGAGAATGAGTGCTAACACCGGTTAAGGAATTGAAAGATTTGGAGTCTGATTCAATCAACCTAAAAAAACAATAAAATAAAAATAAATTATAAACAAAAGACATTCATTTTAGTTCAGTCCGACACAAAACGTCATTCGCAAATTAGCTATTTGCTACGCGAATCGTGCAAACGCCGCACTATATTAACGATAGAAGACTGACTTGATTTATTTCCTAATCCTAAAAACAGGAAAAAGTTGAGAGAAAGCACAGACCATCTAAAGATATCCGCAATCGTATTCCTTCGTCGGGGCTTTTCCTCCAACTTCAAAGAAGTTTCAGAACCAGAGTCGAGTACGGACAAATTGGCATCCTCTGGTGATGAATTGGCTCTGATTAAACCCGATTTATGATCTGGAGGAAAAGAGGAGCCACTTTGCCCTCGCCCAAGACACTCAAACGTAAGTTCTCCATGATCTTTATGGGATCCACTTTCAGCCTCTGAAACGGATCGTTTCCGCTCACATGCCAGAATGATTCGGCTATCATCTAACTCTGCCACGGTCTTGTCTGACGTTTCAGTTTCACTTAATTCAAAGAATATACAGGAAGAATCGGGCTCGGAGCATTCGTCGTCCGAAGAGACTGGTTCCACTGTAATCGTAATCGTGGGATGTGATGTCCTCTCAATTTGTCCATTTTGATCCCATGATGTGTCCATTCTGACCTCACGACTAGAACCACTACTACTATTACTTTTATGAACAACCGTGGAATCTAAATCCCCCAAACTGTTCTTTGCCACAGTGTCCTTCTCACTCGGAATGATTAAACTATTACCAACGAACCCATTCAACTGTCCAAAACCTCCTCCACTATCCATCATTTTCCTATCTTCTGAAGCTAAAAGGAGCACATTAACTATTGAATTAATGCCTCTGTATTTAGGTTAACCACCACGACCGAACTGGAACAAAAATGTGAATAATTCAGAGACAAAAGCTTGGGGATGGAAACTCTTGTCTCTACTGACGATACTGTTTGTAACCTTCGTGTCACTCATATTCTATTTTGACTTCCAGAAATCTCGTCCATACCTGATGGATTGTGAAATGTAATGTAATGAGCATGTAGTAAAGGAAAGCGAATAGCTCATCTCCTACACCTCATCATTGTTACGCTAGCGTTGGCCCTAGTCATCAATAAAGCACGAGGGTACGGAAGCCTAGATTTAAATCCAACACCTCTTCCGAATACGGCAGGGGAAGCTCGCTTAGGATGAGAGTCATCATTAGGAAAAGGCCCTGAACGAATTTACATGCTCAAATGCTCAAAGTAGACATTACTTGTACCTTTAATTATCCTAACGACCAATTTCCACATGTTATTTAAGGAGCATTTTTATTTAATTTCTACATAACCTATTATTAAGTCCTCCGTAAACCCATTTTCCCTGACATAACATCATTCTTTCATCTCGCAGCCGAAAATTTTCCACCGCGCAACACAGGAGGAGGAACTACGGAATTAATGATGGAGAAAATAAAACATACCTCAGTTACTGAACTTTTAAAGAAAATAAAGGCAATTTTTTATAATTATTTAACTTTAACAGGCAAACAGCAACCGGATGAGGGCGCAATGACGCAAATCGTAACGCTGTGGCTGTGTAGCTAATTATCGTTAAAAGAAATTGAACGGTAGCCAGCCGGACTACAGTTTATAAAATCTAGGAAATGGAACGCGTCAAACAGAAGGTTGTCTCCCGTTTTGTGTTGTTGGTACACTACTGCTTTGTTGACATTTGGAAAGTAATTTGATAAACCTCTTCCAAATCAACAAAGGAAGGAGATAAACAGAAGAAGAAAACTTGCCCCACTCATTCAGTTCAGGTTGAGTCAAGTTTTATTAATTTGGCACTCAGATTTCATAAGCAGATTTGCAAGTTTGACTACATTTACGCGTATTTGAAAACATTTCAACGAAATTTCTCCCAAAACTAGGTCTTCATTTCATTAATAAATTATGCTTATGCGCGCAACATGACGTAGATGCCCTAAACCTATTCGGCGAGTGCTATTAAATGGAGAAAACGGGCAATGTATTTTACAAGTCAAAATTCCGTACCGGTTGGCTGCTTCAATTTTAGCGAGTATATCCATTTCTTCATTTGTAAGTGGAACAGTCTTATCCACAATAATTGTATTATTATTAAGGTAGTGTGATTGTTGGAGATCTACTTGCTGCCCGAAGACCATTCTCGAAATGTTTTTGTACGGAAGTGGGAAGTCCGTGACATCAAGGTTTGGGTGAATGGCTCACTCAGGCGGCTTCTGAATGTCAGACAATGACAGCTAAAATACCGAAATAATCAGACAAATTACTATTTTTCACTTCAATATTCATGGAATGGTTATTTGAATTCAGTTTGACCAAGCTAACAATAGGAGTTGAGTGAGACTAACACTTAATCAATCAATACGTACGCATGAGTCAGAGAGATGCATCACTTTCACTTTTCGGAGAAATGACAGGAATTGATGGGCAAAGGTAAAGATTCAATTGGACAACAAATAATCACTGATAAAATTCATTTCTTACCATTGAAGAATTCACTAATTCTCCCTGGTTTGATTCAACTCCACATCACGAAGTAAAAAATCCAGCAGTTTTTTTTATTTGAGTATGAGTTCAATATTAACCGTACACAGCAGTAACATATCACTGGTAACTTGGGAATTGGGATCGATGCAAGCGCTGGATACGGGTAGATCACTTTTCTCTTATGTAAACCTGCAACAGAATTAACAGATTAATTTAACCATTAGAAATTGTACAGGTTGTAAAGCATAAGGCGGCTTTCACCTTTGCCTACCTACCGCTGAATTCTAATGTTTATTCCTATCTGACTTGTAAAAATTAATTCCTTTAGGATGAATCCCTCATAAACTCATGTTAGAAATGTAATGATAATATAGGTAGTAATGGAACTGATGGAATTAGCAGAAACAGAGTTTCACTTTCAACAATATCTCCCAGAATAAATCACAATCACATTCACAATCACACACAGCTACACTGGAATAAATTCTGCGAAAAGGGAATCAATCCACAATTCCAAATTGATAGAAATTGCGTTTGTTATTATGCTGAAATTTACGGTCACTAATCACTGATCAACCGAAAAGGAAATGACTGTGAAACTTAACTCTGATCAAAACCCCCTATGCTAACACTATGCGAAGTGGATTCTAATTCTGGTCAAAAGTAAAAGGGAGAGTTGTTTAAAGACCAAGGCTATGTGAATCGAATCTACCATTTGTAATCATCACACCCAATTCAATCCTTCCAATGATAGCGAATTTAAGCCACAAGTTAGGTTCACCTAATTTCTTGTCTATCTGGTTCTCTTGATTAACAAAGAAAAGACGGAAAGGGCCGTTGTTACTCCTTTGCTACACTTCCATCCAATTGCTATATACGTGCAGTTGAGCATGATGGGTTGCAGCAATTCGAGAAAACTTACGAACCATGCCTTATCTAAAACTTCCAACAAAATGAGATGGGATTCATTCAGTTGACTCCCATATTTAACAATTGGCTGATTTGACCTTCCACCCCTTCTGTCCTTACCAACCCGTACATTCTTACTTATACACCTCATGCGTAATTTCTAAGGGATAGTGACCCTTGTAATATCCAATTATGCTGCTCCATCTCACCACCCCCGCTCTATTCTCTTCGGGGTATACGAATGCAGTAAGTAACAATACAATTTTATCTTCTTCATTCCAATAAGTCCTTAAATGCTTTGTCAAGTAAGTAACAGTTGGTTGATTTTGGCCAGTCTCAAAATATATAGCACCCACCTAGTCTCTATGTTGTCTCCTCCTTCCTGCTAATTATTATTGCGGCCGCGGGGAGTTGGATGAACTCAACAAATAAATGACCAAAGTGTCAAAATTCTCGGTGTCGTCCGGGTCCGCCTGCTGTTTACACTTACGGTTACACCGATACCGAATCAACGCCTTTTCTCAACTAAAAGTCAGCTTGCATTATTTTCATTCTAAAATTAGTTTTTACAAAGAAAATGAGATATACCTGTACAATTATTACTGCAGGTAACCTGTACCTAAACCGTTTGTAATCCCTTTTCTTTCTTATTTATCGCCGACGGCGATTCGCCGGCGGGAGTCGGGGTACCTTCCCTTCGTGAAATGTAATGGTAATGGAGTTTAGTTGGAATGAGATGATTATTGATTTCGCTTTAAGGGGTATTGCAATTTCCGTATTAATTAGAACTATACAGAAACAGAACAGCCCTACAGCCCAGCGGTTGACGCATGGTTATTATTTAGATTAGGAACTATTAGGTGAATAATCCATAGGCATTAAACTCTAGCTTACTTACGCACCAAGATGAAGAATGCTGTTGTAAATCCGATTCCGAATGGAGAATGGTTGATGGTTATCAACATCAACAAATAATCCCAGAAACAGATGATCGATCTGCAGGGAAGGGAAGGGGAAGGGACTTGCGGGAAGCGGGACTGATGAGATGAGTGATGATGGTGATGGTCCACCAGTGCCAGTGCCCTTTGATTTTTGACACAAGTTGACAGGTAAACAGAATCTGTTGAGAATGACAAATTAGAGGGTCTTGTGAGCAGTGCCGCAGAATGAAAGAGTTCTGCAGGAAAGCAGCCACTGACCCCGACACACTTAACTTCCTCTTTCTACAAGATGTTGCCACTCACTTCCTCCTCCTCTCCTC
>Ga0194135_10000683_pt1 | contig 20021 bp, 17 predicted proteins | sample LitLau_LLRF_2013_FD_134024 | JGI IMG/M metagenome (GOLD analysis project Ga0194135, IMG submission 134024) | Freshwater sediment microbial communities in response to fracking from North America - Little Laurel Run_MetaG_LLRF_2013 (version 2) | ecosystem: Environmental > Aquatic > Freshwater >...
AGGTGGGCCTCTGAGAACTAAACAGCGAATACTTGTAGCGATTCACTTTCCGTCGTTCCATGGATCGTGTATTGGATATGCATGCATACTGTAACTGTAACTTTGACCTCTTATGCTTATCCAAATTTGATCAAATGAAAAGTGAAAGTCTTGAATGGTACCTCAAACGTTAAACGCTGCGCGTCTAGGCTGCCCCCTCCTACCGAGAATCCTAAAAGTTCTGATTGTTATTCCGTGTGTTCCACACTCAAATGTAAATTGATACGAAACCACAGAAGTCAACTGCAATCTCTTGTGTCAAATCAAGGAGTATCTCCGAAAGCACACTAGTAGTTGCTTATATACACACTCACGAATGCCACGATAGAGAGAAGACGTAAAACAAAGATTTTTCTGCAACTAGATATTATTTAAATTGAAGACACACAGATTCACTCAGAAGACCCAGCAGTTTTAGAAGACAAATGCATTTTTCTCAAAAGTAATCTATCACTTTTCTGCTTCAGTAGCTCCGACGACACTAGTCAATTTCTGGCACAAATTGTGTGTTGACTCTTGTTGAAGTTGGATGCATTTAAACCCTTAGTACGGCCAATTAATTCCCCCAAGTATATTGATCTTGAGCCGAGTAGATTTTGGAAATGCCGAAACCTTGGTGGCACAATGAGAATGGTGTCAAATACGAGAGAATATGTAACAATGTTACGTGTGAGCTCTCTATTATTGGAAGTCGAGAGAGTTTCGAACACCAACTGACCCTGCCTGTGAGTTCGGAAGCAACTCTGGTGGAAATAAATCCGTGTCTAGTCTCTTAACGCTCTTTCGGTTGACTGTTAACTGAATGGGAAACCACAGAGCAAATTTACGGGTAAACAGACTAGGGTAACTCTGCATGTCATGCAAATATATACGAATGAAGATGTTCGCACACTTCCAAACCGTATTCTTCATAGATTTAAAGTTCTACTCGAATATTTCAGAGACTGTGCTCCCTATCGCTCCGACTCCGGTCTTCTGTGTTTTACACATGCTATGTGTGTATATGCAAGTTTTAGTTTTTGGTTGGTTGGCTCCGTTCATAAGGTTTCTTTATAATTTTGTCTCACATTTACTTTCGTTCCACATTAAAGCTCAAGATCACCAGAAAAGTGTCATTGCGATATTGCAAAATACTGTTTTGCCTAACTAAACTCACACAAGTATATACTAACTAACACAAAGACATTGGTAGGTTATTGGGTAGATGCTTGTATTAATGACTTTGTGCGAATTATTTTTACTTTCTAATGAATGGTAAAAATTTGCCAAAACTTTTGCTTACTGAGTGTCTGTTGTAGAGAGAAGAATTAGTTTAGCATAAGTTATGGATTCAAAAATTATGAATTTATTACTTTCGAGATTTCCAATTCACCTTATGCACATTTATTGAGCGGTTGAGCAGTTGTCCTAACTTGAGACTGTAAGAGAAAGTTAATTTATTGAACAAGTAATGGGTTGAAGATACTAATCGTAAGTATGATACACATGCACACCACTGTAATAGGCTCAAACAAATACATCTTTGGCATTTTTTGCAATTTTTGTTTGACAGATGATTTACAAAGGCCATAAAGTTCTCAGCATTTCTCGGAGTGATAAGGTAAAGTAGCACGGATTATGCGTTGCGAATTCAAGTGATTTATCACACATCAGGTGCTGGAAAGTAAAGCAAATAGACCCTCTAGTCAAATAGACGACTACAGAGACGCATTCTCAATATTTTCATAATTCACGTGTAAAGATGCTTGTTGTAGGAAAGTATTATGACATATTATTTCGGTGTTTCGTGATATCGGATGTAATTTAACTAACTGGATTAGTTTGGCCGCAACGTGAGACTAATAAGTAATCCTCTCGCTACTCGTCGAACGATATCGCATGCACGGGTTGATTGAAAACACATTTGCTTGTAACACTGAGCTTCTGTGTAACATTACACACTGGTGACTGAAATCAAAGCTGCCTTAAACTGAGTCGCTGAATGATAACAGGCGTGTAGAAAATGAGTACGCTTTGTTATGGGGTAAGCGTAGACATTAAGCTTATAAAAATCAGAATGCAGCTATATCAATCGTAATAAGGACTAATAAGTACTTCACAACATATCGAAAGTACCTGACAAATTAAGTGAAGCCTGCGATGACCCAATTTGGTTGAAAGCTTGTCAATAAAAATTGACAACCAAATAGCCCAATGAAGGCATGGGCAGCAATTCAATAGTTGGTGAAAGTTCTTCTTACTTAAATGCAGTCAATTTTTATCTGAAATAATGTTTCGGTATTTACTACAGTCTGTCTTTTGACAATTTTCACTACCTGCAACCATGCAATGCCGATTTATCAACATAATTACGCTAAACCATGAATATGATTGATTGATTATTTACATACTTTCCAAGTTGCAAATCTCGAATACTAATTAACTATGCCTTGTACAATAGTTATGATCCAAAGTTACGGGTCACCATTTTGAAAGTTAGGTAAGGCAGATTCACAAACTGCCTGTAAAGAGAGCATCCGGTTCCTCGATCAACGCACATTGCATTAACATTCTATACACCCAGATCTCATTTCACTCCGATAAAGTATGCAGACTGTTCGTGTGCCAAAATCTCAGCCAGTGGCTCCAGCCAAAGGATATCCGTACTTCTCACCATGAATGAATTCATTATACGATTGAATTAATGATATGTGAAAATTAATGTACCCCAGAAGTTCACAGTTGAGCCAATGACAGCTGTAACTTACGGGCACTTAAATATTTCCCACCTCAACTTAATGAGTTTTTTCACTTTAAAATACTATTCAACGATTGGAACATTCTTACAGAGAACCTCGGCACGGAAACGACGAGAAGATGACAAATTGATAGCACGCTGTCAAATAGTGAGAATCAAGCGAGTTTGTTTTATTTAGTAGCTTGTGAACATCAAACTACACAGTCGTCATTAAACCATAGAGGGTATAAAACGAATAGTTTAACGGTATGACTTTTGGTATCGAGCACGAGCTCCTGGACCACCGAACTTCTTGGGTTCGCATCTTCTGGGATCGGCGACTAAGAGACTCTTATCATATTGTGCGAGGATGTCTTTAATTTCCTTTTTACTTGCCTCATCAACATCTGCGGGAATAAAAAAGACAAGTCTTTCGTTATTAGTCGACCCACTCAAAATCAAATGCACTCCACCCTTAACTAAAATGAAAACACTCACATTTCTGATAGTAAGCAACTAAAGCCTTGGCTATAGCTTGACGGATGGCAAAGATCTGGGCAACATGACCTCCTCCATTGACTCGAACACGAATATCAACGTCAGCAAATCGGTCCTGAAAAATAAACAAGCATATGACATCGATGTTCAACGGCAGTTGAAATACCACTGTTTTGAAATTAATAATAAAATTACCTTTCCGAGAAGAAGAATCGGTTCCATCAACTTTGGCTGCAGAATCCTTGGTTCAACTAGTTCCAAGGGGCGACCATTGACTTTCAAAAGGCCTCGGCCAGCTTTGCAGTATGCTACTGCTGTCGCTGTTTTCTGGAAGTCCACAAAACAAACATTTATTCCCATACATCACATGCCTCACTATCGCTAGTTCAAGAAGAAAGTTCGACAGAAGATGGAATGTAAAAGATATAGAAAATTATGGATGTATTGTATTATTAAATGAAATTGTATGCATGGATGAAAAATTATCGCAATTTCAGTTATTACACAAGTTGATTAGAAATCGTTTTGAGTGTTTCTTTTGAAAAAAACGAACCTTTCTTCCGAAGACTTGAACTGACTGGGTGCCAGGATTCCGTGTCATTTTGACGACTTGACGTCTCTTGCAGTTGGTGTTGACGTACGGCAAATAATGTGAAGAGTCCAGGCAGGAAAGTTCTGTCTGTGTATCACTCCGGGCTAAGAGATTAAAAGCATGGGCAAGCTTCGTTGAGCAGCCGCCAGGCACCGCTTCTCACGTCTAACCTAAGAAACCCAACTCATCCCCGTTGCCTCTCTCTCTTATGCTTCATGAATGGATAATTCGACATTTGTTTATACAATAATTATAATTAACTTATGTCTACCAATTCACAATTCAGATAAGGTCAAAAAATATAAAGCGCATACGACGAGGATTAGAGTAATAATGAAATGTACATAATTTATTATTCATGCGGACAGAATGATATAATTATAACAGAACGGATTAAACATAGAATTTTGAGGCAGCTGTTTTCTTTAGTTATCTTTCGATTTCTCGAAGACCAGGTAGATAACTTCATCTCCTAGTTTTTTGGAATCTCCTGAGCCATCGAATTGGATGCGGATTTCGCTATTTGGTACATCTTCATTGAAAACTATAACATCCTCATCTCTCATTACAACCAACTGATCAGAAGTAGCGAAGGTGACATCGGGAATTTTGCGTGGCCCAAGATCAGGATCAGTATACCGGAAAATTTCAACATCCAAGTTGGCTGAAATCGCAAGTTTAATCATGAGTTGGAAAGGAATATCTTAAAAATGGCATCTCAATATACTTGATAGATCAACGGACTTACTTTTCACGATTTTTTCCTTGTAAAGCCTGGTCTTGACTTGCTTAATAGTATCTCCATTCAGAACTATCACAGATGCAATTGTTAAAGCTGATTTCGGTACAGGGTTGGTTAACTGAAGCTTTCTAGTTTGACCAGTCCTGAAAGTAATATGAGGAAACCCTGGAATACAATCTTCTCGGATTTTCAAGTCTTCACTTTCATCAGATGGCTTGATTTCAACACGCTGAAGCTATAGTGTACACAGTGATTACTAATTAAATATCCTACTTCAAGCATGTAGAACTTTTAACCACTTAAATTACTACTTACATCAAGATTGTTCGCGAGGTAAGAGAGGTTTAAATTCAAAGCTTCGAATTCACTGAATTCTAAGCTCTGTGCCAACCCACGCTCCACTCCTAGCAACACGACGCGTTCCTTGATTGTTTGTACAAATGGCATCACTTTCTTTTGATATTTTTTTAGTTCTGGAATCTTAGCTAGTTCAGCCGCAAGGACTTTATTCTCAGGCAACGTTTCATTTGCTTTCGCAGCTTCCGACATATGATCCATAATGGTGGTTTGCCATTGAGGGTATTTCTTGGCGTACCATATTGTACCATGAGTAGGTTTCTCAATCACATCATCTTTTGATTTCTTTTTACTCAATCCTGTAATATAGGCATTTAGGCGAAGACGAAACGATCTGGCTGCATCAAACACGTACTCTCCAGCAGCAATAGCCAACTCATTAGCATCATCCCTGAGTGGCCATGACAAGGGAGTTGACTAAATAGTAATATTTTAAAATTTTAAATCCATGTATGTAGTTGGGTGATACTGAGAGACTTTTTTCAACTAACTATTCAACCTACCATGTTTCCCAGAACTTTTTTCCAAACATGGTCCCCGATGTGAGGGCAAATAGGACTCAGCAATTGGGTTTGCCAAATGACAAACTGTGTTATGAGATCTCGATTCATATTTTCTTCTCCGCCAACTAGCTCCCTATACTTATCTCTGGCGATGTGCATTTCAAAAAATCCTGTTTTCAGGGCCTCTTTAAACAACATTTTTTCATAGTTGTCTTCAGTCTGGTTAACAAGTTTGCGCATCAAGCTATTTCAATAATTTATAAAAATAAAATAAAACAATTCTAAATACAAATTGAGAACACTAGTGAGATCTTACTTGTAGAAGTATTTGTCTTGAAACTTGTACTTTGCAGCTGGTTTTTGGTAGTGAAACTTATTAGCTGCGAAGTTGGACGCCCATTCAATATATCCAAACAATCGCAAAATAGCATTATCTGCATTCGCGGAAACAAAATTGGCATCTTCAACTGAATCTCCGGCATCAGCAAGACAAAACCTTGTCGCATCGGCTCCATACAAGTTCAAAGCTTCGTAAAGAGTCATGAAATTGCCTGTGGACTTTGACATCTGCAAACCAACAAATTAAAAATGAAACGCTCAGCGAGGAAAATATAAGGGAGCTATCAGCGTTATCGTGTTAAGTGTTACTTTTTCCGAGTTCAATAACAAGTGACCATTTGCACGTATTCCTTTAGGCCATTTATTAGGCTCATTAGGCCACATAGCCACGTGATTGTACAAGAAGTACGTGAGATGATTTGGCACCAAATCTTTTCCAGAAACTCGCAAGTCTACAGGGTACCAATATTGAAATTCATTGCGAGCTCCTTCAAGAGTTTGTCTTGAAATCCTGCAGTCCTTTGGAAATGGTTTAGAAGCATAAAAAATGTAATCCCACACATCATCAGTCAAAAATTTCGGGCTAGAAGCGACAAAACACAACTAACTCAGCACTTGAGATCCATTAATACAATAAGACCAACGCGGCGCAATTTCAGAGTTTAACTTACTTAATAAGAGGATTTTTGTCATCTAATTCCCACCCTTGCAAAATGTGTTTGACTGTGTAAAATGCCATGTAAATAGTCGAGTCCGACAACGACTCAATCAGCCATTTCTCGTCCCATGGAAGCCTGGTCCCGAGACCATATGTTCTGGAGCAAGCATGCTCTTGAATCCAATCCAAAGTTGCTTCGAAATTTCTTCGAGTTTCATCGTGAAAAAGTTCGACAGATTCTAGGTACTTTCTCACAGAATTCTTCCATTCTACGTCTCCGTAGTTTAGAAACCATTGATCGCATAGAGCTACAACACACTCGTCTGCGCTTCTGCTCAAGCAAAACATCACACACGTTAAGTATCCTAATAGCCACTTTTGTCGTCATATGCCAATTTCTTCTTACCGAGAAATGACTTCCTTCTCAGGTTCCATGTATTTCAATCCCATACCAGTCTTTATTATGGCGTCTTGAATTTTCTTCTTCACATCTTGGACCTTCTCATCCTTGAAATCGCCCGTAAACATCCTAGCTTCATAATATCCTTTTAAATATACCTTCTCTTTTGCGATTCTTAATCGCTCTCTGTCGTTTGGTGAGGTGATCCCCATTTCATCGCACACAGTGACAGCAGGAAATTCTCCAAGGTCATCACTGACACAAACGGCAACCTGAAATAATAGGATAATTAATGCTAAACCTGGGCAGAGATCAGGTACATGTATGCAATCTTACAGGCGGAAATCGTTCGACGTCTTTTAGTTGCACACCGAAGCGATTTCGAAAGGCTGCATTATTTTTCAAATCTTTCCAAGCCACATAATCATCCGGAGCTTCTGCTGGGACTGAGGTAACAACTCCAGTCCCCTTGTCTTCTTTTATGGAGAGCAAAGGGAATACTTTGAATTGCGGATAATGGCTTAAAGAGGACCCCACAGTGCAATTAATCAAATCAATTCCAAGGATTTCACCAACAGTTGGAATATCAAAATTGCCGGCTTCTTTAGAGAAGATTTCTTGATAAGCCATATTGCGTGCACTTCGGCGAGTACATACAATTATCCCATGTTCAACAGTTCGGACCATTAAGTAGGTTATATCAGGATGGATCCAGCAATTAGTTTGTCCGTACCTTATTTTATAAAAACAAATGAGTTAGCAATAGTTATATCGAATGACAGCAACGTATACATAATACAATAAGACAATTTACATTGTTTCCGGACGAAGTGTCGCAGGAACAAGATGAATATTCTCTGACTTCTTTATTTTTCCTGTTTTGATCAACTCCTGGATTTTACTCGGATACGGGTGTCCTAACTTAAGTTTAACCAAAGTATATTCTTGTGGAGCAACGCCTTCACCAGTCGACCGATCATGGTCCATACAAGGCTGACCATCCTTCGGACTGTAAATGCAGTACCGCTTTCCAAACTGCACCCGTTTCCTTTCATACAAATGCTTGAATTGCCATCTCACAAAGCTGTCGTAATATGGATTAGCATCAGTGGTAATAAACGCACGTCTAAAATCCACCTAAAATTCCCAATAAAAAATATGGAATCAAAGTTGAAAAATTGATTGTCTCAAATTTATGTTTAAATTAAAATAAAGATTATTACAAGAAGTCCCATGCGAGTCAGATCTTCAACTGCCAAAGGAGGAAAGTACTCAAGCCAATGCTTAGTGTCTGCAAACAAAGCCACCTCATTCTTTGGAATCCCCATGCTCAGCATTATATTCCATTGCCATTTTGACGATCCTGCTTTAGCCAAAACCTTCGACTTCTTCCCTTTGGACTTATCCTTCCCAATTTCAACTTCTGCCTCATCTTCAACCACAACAGTTTCCTGCTCTTCTGGAAATTGCGGTGGATTTCCATACAATTCTATTTCCCTCGCCAATTTGTCAGCACAGGCTTTTATTGGCATTCCAGTACAATGAAACCCGAATGGGAAGAGTACATCATAACCTTGTTGTTGCTTATACCTTGCCGTGAACTCGCATTTTGACAATGAAAAAGTGTGACCCAAATGTAACCGCCCATTCATGTAAGGATATGGAAAACATACGAAATACTTTTTCTTGTTAGGAAATGGGTCATCCACCGGTTGCTCCGAAGCGCTGGCGTCGGCGGCGGAGGCGGCTGCAGCAGTCGCAGCGGTCGCTGCCGCCGCTTGACCCCCTTGAGACTTCTTCCGCTTCGCCTTCTTCCCCCCTCCCCCTCCCTGCGCCCCACCAGCTTTCTTCCCTTCTGGCAGCGGAGCAAACCTCCTCATGTTTCCTTCCGTAATCCACCGTCTCTGAGTTGTGAACTCCAAGTCCTTGAGGAAGTTCAACTTCGCACTACTCTTGCGCTCTACAGCAGCAGCAGCAGCAGCAGCAGCCATTTTAACTTCTTTTCGAAACAATCACAGCAAGCAACAGTTTTCAAAAGTGAGTCGAACAATGAAAAACTTTGAAAAAAATTGGTTGGAAAGTGAAAACGAAGAGAAGAAAACAGACGGCGGTGCTCCTCGTTCACGAGTGCACAGGAGAATGACTGACGACGACAGTGACGACTCCTGCTGCTACATGCATGCTGATGAAACTTGAGCCGAGTTTTATATTCCCGCCCTGGAAGTCGCAGTAGTTTTCACTGCTTCTTATGCGGGGTAAGGTGAGAAGAATCTTGTCGCAATTTTACGAGTCTCAACTTGACCCAAAGTGAAAGTAAGTTCAGGCTTGTTATTGTGTCAGGTTTGTATGATCCAAGATTGGATGAAGATTACTAGAAAACCATCGTCATTTATTTGTAGAATTTACACATGCAAGTGTATTGGATTTACAGAATACTTGTGGGCTGGAAATGGAAATATTCGAAATATGTGTGTGATGAATGGGAATGTGATGATGATGATGATGATGAAGTGCCGAAGCCAGACGAATTAAAAGTCTCTTGTTGAAAGGAAGTGAATGAGAAACGAAGAAACTCCGGATGAAGAGTTAAGCAGAGATTTCAGAGTTGAAGTATTTTTTTCATATTGAAATTTTTATTCTTCTCAGTCCGTGAGAGAGATTGTGAAAATTTTATTTTAGTTAGGAAGCGTATCTTTCTCCCCCGTGTACTGTGTGAGGCTGTGATGTCTATATAAGATTTCCTTAACCTGTTTTGCTTTCCTTTCACTCTTGTTTGATGCAATTTACGGTTGACTGACGATGAGATACTGGAGAAGGATAAGCGTTGAGATAAAAGAGCAGAATAACGAGAAAGTACAAAAGCATTCAGGGAGAATGAAGCAAGAAAACGCTGGAAGCAAGTTCAGTGCAGAATGGTATAGTAATAGTTGGTGGTTTGGTGAAGACACTGCGAAGACAGAAGAGTTTCTGAAAGAGACACACAGGCAAGAAAGACGCATTTTGACTTTGCCTTTGCTGCCTCAAAGTTTGAATGACTGGAAACCTCCTTCAAATAAACACTAGAATGGCTTAAAAGTAAACTACGGTGAAAGTTGACTTCTGAGTATAAGAAGGTGGTTCGGTCAAGTTCTTTAAAGGGTTTCATCATCGTTACACTTTATGACTCATCTGTTCCATTATATGCCAGTTTATTCAGTTTCAGAGTGGGTTTAACTTTGATTAATTTTGGCTTTTAGTCACACACAACCTGTGACTGACTTTCTACAAGGTGCATCTTCTGGGGACTTATCCGGAAATATATGTCTATATATGCCAGATATTAGCAGGCCTATCACGAGATCACGACTACCACCTACCTGAAACTTTTGTGTGGGCACGAAAGAATTACCTTCTGCGTTGTGTCAATAGTACATGTTTGTTTTTAGTTTACTTGTAACACAGTTGTAACGAGGCTTCTGGTTAATAGAGTCGGTGGACATAACAGCCAAGGGGAAGCTTTTTTGTTGGTCGTTAATTCTAATTTGGTAATATGTACGCTTATCTTAATTCCAAGTAAAGATACGGAAATTATATGAATCAGGCAGGATTGTTGCGACATCAGATTATGCTTATTTCCCTTTTTAATTTAACCTTGAGTGTTTGGATAACGCTTAAATTAATTTTTGGATTTGCTTTATTTCTAAATGATTATTATTGAGTATTGATGTGTATAACTTTCTAGCCTTTGTAATCCGCTTACAAGTATTGTTAGGGTTCCAAAAGATTTTCATTGCTTCCGGAGCATATGCTGCATGCAGCCTGTTGTCGATTTGAAAGCCACGCTAGTAAGTTGGATGTAAAATCTTTGTAAAAGTCTCTGGGATATTTGTATTCATTTATTATACACATCAAGTGGTTCCGGTGTCCCAATGAGGTGTGTGCATGTGGTGTATGAACAGGCTTTTTAAGAGCTTATACTTTTCCTCGTTGTTAAAATACAGTGTATCATGGAGTATGATGGGAAATGAAAATACGTCAATTGATACAATCCCCTTCTATTGTGGCGGCGAGCTAAGGATTTTCGGAGAAAAGCATAGTCGTATCAACATTGTTAACAACATTCATTGTTGTTCGATTATTTGAGTCAATCTTGACAGTAGTAGTCCTCATGATAGTATAATAAGGACTCAAATCCGACGCAATTGGAAAAGGGTGAAAATTTTCCGACTGAGAAAACCAAAGGGACGACCCACTTGCATTCATAATAGAATGACGTGAATACGCTTCGATGGAAATGGAAAAATTGTGTGTTCACTCTGTGAAGTCTTCTACTAAACCTCTTTCAGCTCACTCCGTTTTGGGGGAATTCACAAAAAGACTTTTGAGGAGAAAGCAGCACCCTATGCAATTTATTCTGTATGAAATTCTATGGAAAAGCAGAAGTGTTTGTGTATGTTGGATCATTATCTACTCAAGTTTTCCTGTATTTTGTGTGCCATTTCGATTGAACACTTCTCTTCAAATCATAAAAACTTCGTGTATAGTCGCTGTACTTTCATTAAAAGTTTCCAATGTAATCTTAAAATTCGTTCGCTCTTACAAATCTCGATAACACAAATTCAATGAGGAACTAGTGTAAAGAAAGTTGAATTGCTAGTATGCTCAGAATCAGCAGCTAACTACCACTAAATTTCAATATTTTGTCGTGCTTATAATTTGTTATCTTTTACAAAAATTGTCAAGGCTAAAATTGATCGATTGATTTGGAAATGGAAACTTTATTAAAGTTTCCCAATAAATTACAGATAATTATTTTTCTCTTTCAATAGGTGACACTGTAGATAAACACCTGCTTTGTTAGATAAGGATAAGAATGTAAAGAATGTAATTATCAATTGTAGACTTATAGTCATTATTGCACTATTAGTATTCCAGTCAAGTACAAGTTGCTTAAATTTTATTAATGATAACTTATTATATGTCCATCCTTTAGGTAGCTGGTTTCATTAGGTTGCTACTTCTGTATTGGAAAGACCTCCTGAAAGCTTGTGTTTTGCGAGTTACAATTTTCTGTAAGAGGAAAAGGGTTTGTGATGAGAGGGTTTAAGGTGAAGTGTGAATTAGTTTGCTAATTGTATTAAATGCTTTTACAAAAAAACTAAATCGTCGGCATAATTTAGTCAGCATATATACACGTAGAGTCAGTCAGATCTATTCTATTGAGGCAAATATCGAAAATAAAAAGAAGAGTAACTCACTCAGCAAATACAACAGCAATGAAATACAAACAATATCAAACAATGAAGGCAAAGTCGAGAAGTCCAGAATCATGTGTCACATCCAATAAGAATCATGAAGTGGAAAATAGAGGACTTTTCACCCCTAGTATGTCAAGTCATTAAATCACCTGTATTTTGTGTGTCATGAAAAACACCTGTGGCCTAGAAACGATCTTTATCATACAAAGTCTCCGGAATTTGCAAACATTTCCTTCCAACACGGCCCAATAATATCTAAACACGATGGGACAATGCTCAATAGTCAATAAATAATTTTTATTTAAAAACCACCGAACATCATTCTGCATCTCATGCATACATTATTGTCTTCTTATGTTCAAATTGTACCCTTTCCTTCAGCTTTGAAGACAGTCAAAATACATGACATAATTGACCAGACGAACTATTGTAGGCCCATTATGGTGAGTAAAGCCACATATGCCTTGTATTACTTGCATAATGCATTATTGTAGGTAGTATGTTTAAAGCATGTAATTAGTTGCTTTTACCCACAAGAGAACAAAAACGTGTAGGAAGAGTATTTTCTCATCAAGGGAGTCTGATTGAATTTATAATCCTACGCGAGGCTGTGATCTACATTGAAAAATTAATTTAGGTTTAGATGAAGACAAGAGATTTGAGAATCATCCACCTTCTCATCATGAGTTTATACTTGAAATTGATTTCCCCGTTCTCCCCATCACACTTTCACTTCGTACAGTATTGTTTTTTATGCAGTTCATGGAAAAAGGCAATCGATACTATTTCAGTCTAAACTTTTAGTTAGTGAATACTTAAACGTAGACGGATAATATGTACTTTAATTCGTATGAAATTGTTTTATCTAGGGATTAAAAATTCAACTATCTTTCTAGCGGAAGAGGAAACTATTTTAAATTTTAATTTGAAGCAATGTGTCTATAATCACGTTAGTTAAAAAGTTGAAGTTCTTGCGGAAATTATTTTGCAGGTGAAGTGAAATGCAGTTTAGTGTGATATTTTGGGAAAGTTTTTGATGCTTCGATAAGAAAAGTATTTGTTTACTACTTGGGTGCTATTGAAATTTCGTTCAGTGAAAAACAGCGTGGTTATAAATGTAAAGTTGATATCTCTGAGTTTATGTTGGAGTTTTTAGTTCACTACATCCTTAGAGCTTTAAATATCTACCAAGATATGATAATTAGCAATTAAAATGAAGTGTACAAAACATACGCGTTCCTTGTACATTTTTAAATTTACGAATTACATGTTTACGACTTATTTTTGACCAACTACCAGGAAAACTTCATGCAAAATGCATCTCTGAGCTACTCTGAAGTATATCCTTCATGCAATACACCAACTTGCTAATTCATACACACAGGTTACGTTAGTATACAGTACTATCCTGGTTGAGGGATCGTTTGTCAATGGGAATAACGAGTTGAGCTAGAAATTTTCTCCAGGTTTCTTAGTGCTACGACGGTACATTGAGATATGAAATATCGTTCCAGGTGGGTCCATACTCACTGGATGGACCGACGCTCTTCGGCCACACAGGATTCTCGTCTTGTATATAAGGAGCAGAATTGAAATCGGAGCTCAGGGAACTCTCACTTAATTTCAAATATCTTGTTCCGTTCGTGGAAATATTCGATTCAGTTCATCTCAAAATAGACATAGTGAGTTGTCTCGGAAGTTTCCACACTTTCGGAAATCCAATTTGGTTTGTAATTTTGGTCACTTTAAGTCAATAGACATAATATTATACCGAGCAAACTATTCTTTAAAGCTAGAGATTCCTTGACCTTTAATTTCAGTGGAAATATTTCCTGTTGTAAATTTAAATTTTCAAAAAAAGTTTTATTTTTAGTCTTCGTTTTTGTTTTCCAAACTTTCTCAAGTTTCTCAACGCCACAAAGACCACAACAGGTTTATTAGGAGATGATGAAGGACAACGTTGGTCTCTGTATATTCTTTGCCCTGGTTCTGACATTCGCATGTCTTCTGGAAGACGTCGCAAGTTTCCCCATGCAGGAAGCAAATGAAGCACCTCCTGTTCCACCTAACAGTGAAAGTAGCCTGAAGGACCCAGCACCATTCATTCCTGCGTCCAATCTTGATGAAAGGTAAGTTTGTTCTCTTACTAGGCAGTTTTCCAATCGAAGTTGTCTCTCATGAAAGAATTTCTAAGAACCTGTTTAGTTCCAAATAAATACTTTAACACTTCATATGTCTCTGACCAAAAAGTTGTATTTAAGTCAGGATGGTTACTTTTCTTCACCTGGTTCACTTCAGCATTAGCATAATTTGTAGTTTGTACTCACAATAATATGCTTGAAAGTCGTCACTGATCAATCAAAAGTTATAGGAGAAAGAATAAGGTTAGGTAATGTACTATATACATTAAAGGTCCATATTGGTTTTTCATGATTACTTGAGCTCTAGTGTGCATGTTTTATATTTTTCCCTAGAGTACTTTTCACTATTTTTTAGACTTGCTTTAAGGAGGAAGGGGAGGACATAAAAAATAAGTTAAGTGGGGCTTGGAATAGGTGAATGTTTAACTTTTTGGTTTTACGTGTTTGCGTTTGGTACACGATCTTCTCCATGTAGATCTTCTATGTGAAGGCCTTTTATTTCGTTCAATGTGGAAGTCATTCATGATATTTTGTTTGATGGAGGACGATGTATAGCGTCCTTGCGAAGCGGTGCACGATATAAAATATATAGAAGGCACGGAGGCAGGCAGGTAGAACGTATTGTAAATGAACTTTTGTTTAAACAACACATCATGAATATAGAATTCCATGCACTAGAGTATGAAATTGCAGAGCTCACGTTTCGCTTTCTTTGACGGGGTAACCTGAGGGGATGATTTGGACTGTCTGTTATTTTTAGTTTTCAAGTTGTGTCAAATCGACTCCATCAGCTCATATAGCACAACAACCAAACTCATATATTGCCCTGAGACATAAACAAAATAATTTCTGACCTCATCATACTAGTCTTGAGTTATTTGTCTGCTGTGGTATCCTGAATTACGGTATAATAGAATATTTGATGTAAGTTTTGTCTAGTAGACAGCTTGTAAAACCTATCATCGCACATTACCCTTATATCATTGGTTTTAAATAATAAAAGAGAACCTCAGAACCTCAGTGATCTTGTGGGATAATTTTTAAATTAAAAATGAGATAATAAAAGTTAGGTACATTTATGTAAATACTATTGAGGCTTCTTATTATCTTGATAACTGATACCACTTCTTTGTAAGGCTGGCAGAGAAAGAATGAGAGAGAGGAAATAGAACTCGGGAGACAGCACAAGTATAATATTAATAGTTACTTCCGAATAACACATCCTTTGTCCCGACTTAATTGATTAGGCTGGCTATACTGTTGAATATGATTTGCAACCATTCCAGGGATCTACATGCAAATATTCATAAGTCATTCCAGCCTTTAAAGAGATGAAAGAGCAGCGTAATTATTTAGCCATGACACAAAGAAGGTATCACTTCACCCCAAACCAAAACATCACCGGTTGTTAGCAGAAGGGCTGTTTGTTCTTCAGATTTCTGAAGTGAAATAGAATTTGAGATGTCGATTTGGACAGAGTAGAAAAGCAGGATTAGTGTTAAGCCTTATGCAATCACTTTTGAAACTACTCCACAAACTACACAAAACAAAACATTTGAGCAAACTATACAGTATTATATGAGCATAAGTATAAGCTGAGGAGTTGAGAATTATTAGAGAAGCCGAATTTTTTAATCATACAGTCATATTATGACAGATTCGTACTCTGAGTATTTTGTTTGTGATTATTGTAGAAAAATATATTAGTCAAGCCGAATCTGAGACTAGTATCATGGTACCACTAGAACTAGATGAGCATGCATAAGTAGAAATTCATGATTATTATTACACGATGAGGTTCAGCGGTAGGGAACGAGAAGAACAAGTCATGAAAAATGAGCAGTCGAGTTTGGAACGGTGAGGCAATGAAGAAAGTTGTACAGTTGTCTACGAGGATTATAGGAAAATCTCTACGAGATTAACTGCCACTGAGAGAGGGCTTCATTCACTTCACAACATGTTCGTGTATCTCTTTGCATCGTGTGTCTCCGTCTGTTTTATTAAAGTAAAATTCAATTTTCAAACAAAGGTATAAAGGACAGACACACAAATAAGGAGAAGTGGATGTCTTTCAGCTATGATGCCCCATTTCATTGCAAAATTACAACATGAGTCATATGGCTTTCACACAGAAAGTGGAACCAAAATCCCTCGACTTGACTGGCATACTCAACAAGATTCACTTTCAGATTTCCTACCATACTCAAATAACAATTAGACCCCTTTTTCATCAAAATCAGACGTCATTTACAGGAGCAGTTGAAGTAAGAGCTTCTGCTTCAAATACAACACAGCACCTTATTACAATGTGTGTCGTGAGATACTTAAAGCACTTCATATACGATGCGTTATTTCAGCAAGAAAAGCTTTGATATGGCTCTCCATAATCTGTCACATCTAGCTATTAATTACTTTACTTCTTAAATGAACAGAACTATTGTATCATATACACTCGTGTATTTCCTAATCAATTAAGGGTTCGCAGACATGCATGATTTATTCTTGCGTCATCCCTCTATATCAAGCTCGACCATATTATTTGAAACTTATGTTAAACATGCGGCGGCTCTTTAACTTCTAACAATAAGTTATACAAACACTAAAATGGAAAATAAGCTACAGGGAAGAAACTTGGAATTAATAAGCACCGAGTAAAGTTTTTTTATAATGCTCAGTCTTCAAAGTTACATTTTTTTGCATTTTTGTAACATAGCTTAAGAGTTGCGCTGTCAAATTTGGGAAACTTTCTTTCATCGTATACATACGCATGAATTGTTTGTCAAGAAACTTCATCGCTTGAACAGCAGTAACGAACTTTATAAAGCATGTTTGGAGCTTATAAGCAAGCTATCTTAAAAGTAACAAAGATTTAGGAGTGATTTATAACTACATAATGTGCAAAAAGTTGGATTGAACCATATATACTGCTAGCTAAAGTTGAAAATGTCGAAATGGTCGAGTCGAAGTGGCACAAATCAACGTTCAAAAATTCTTTTGTGAATTTGTTACTCTGAAAGATGTAACGAATTAGCAGAAGTGAACTTTTCCGGAGGGTGATCTTGACCCATTTGCTCTGCCACAAACTTTCTCTTTGATTGAAATAATCTATTCCATCTATCCAACATCGCGTTGTGTATAGCTGTTAAGCAATTACCGTGTCTTGTTAATGATTCTCTTGACTATGTCTGGTTCATGTGGTACTTTCACTATTTCTACATTTACACGGCAAATGTGTGGCTATTCTTTGTTAATTTCAGAATGAGGCTTTACCTTCTTTCCTGGCTGCAAAATGTCGGATCTCTACCCAACAACTATCGAGCGAAGTAAGTTTTTAGCTTGTACTACTAATTTACGAGGTATCTTACACGTATACTTTCGTATTATAAGGAATGAAGAGTATTTTTGATGGAGTTATGCAACTTGTATCATTTCAATGTCATTCGTGCCATCGTATCCTACGGCTTGGGGTAACATTCTGTAGTAAATGTGAGTAAAAGATTCAGATTCGGGTCCTTCTTAGATATGATATGATTGCTCAAAGGGAGTTGAATGTTATTTCATGGCATCTTCTAAGCAGAAATATATATTTTATTAAAAAGGTGCCAGGTGAGATTGAAATTTATGCATGGCTACATTGGACTATATAGAATCACACTCCACAGCTGTAGCAATTTAGATGAAAATGGTGTGATTCGGCTCACCTCAAGAACCAAACGAAAGAAAGTTCTCACACTGTCACACTGTCATAAATGGCACACTTGAAAGAGTAATAAACAGTCAAAGTGTCATAAACATATTGCTCGAATCCGTCATGTGGACATTCAATTTCTCCAGAATATTTCCGAGGGACACACAACACATAAACCTGTTGAGAACTTGAGAACCTTCAATAAAAGGAAGCAAGTAGTTATATTATTCATAAAGCAATGACAATTTGGATGGAAAGCATTCACATTCGCAGCAGGTGAATTGCGTATTGTAAATAAATGTCGTTGCCACAAAGAAAAGTTGATGATGAACACATATTTCAAATACTTTTGTAGAACTTTTTCGTGTGAATAATTCATAGCAATTCTTTGATTTCCTGCTATTCGCGATGGAAAATAAAACAGAACATTTAGAGACTTCTGTTCTGAGCGGTACTCTATATGAAAGTAAAACTAAGCTCTGCGAAAAGTGTGTCAGATTGTTGTGAGAATCAATTTCCTAATGTTTTTGTCTGTTTACGTGAATCTAGTCTATTGACAATTGTGAGATGAATTCTGCGACTATCTTCTATACTGAAGCAGATGGACTTTAATAATACAGAAGAGGTGGGATGGTAGATAATAAGATAATACTTCTTTCAGCGAATTAGCAAGGTATCGGGACTTTTGTGTAATGATACTTGAAAAACAGAAGATTAACAGTTGTAAAGTTTCCCATACTAGGAACAGATAATAGGGATATTAACAAAAGAGATTCGTTAATTCGTAGCATCGTGTGTTTCACCAGTTCAAAAGTTACAGGAGAGACGAAACAAGGATGTGTTGTTAAGTGTTCGTATCTCTCCGAATATGCGTTATCATATAATGACGCTTCTCAATGGGCAAATGGAAATAGGCAGCGGGTCGTATATTATACGGATTATGAATTATTTCCAGTCTTTGTTCCCGCAAACCTAATTCGGCTTGCTAATTCAGTTGAATTTGTCATTTTGCGACAGGCTATCGCCTTGCAATGCCTTGCATGTATGGTATACATTAATACATTCATTGCGGCGAGAAAATATAGATGAGACACATATGGTAGCATGCATGTGCATGTAATCTGGTTTACTCTCTAGGTCTAAAGTGTCCGTTGTGTCAATTTTGTAAGAGAAAGTCCTTTGTGACGTAGCTGTTTGCTAATTCAGCAAGAATTTCATGTGAGGCAGAACGAGACGTCATGCTTTCTGCTTAACCACATCCAATTCGTCCTTGTGTCATCTCATAGTTAGTTGTAGACACATAGTTTTCAAAAAATCTTGCAATTTTTTGTCATATCAATCCAACTATAGAAGCTGTGTAGAGCTATTGAAGAAACAAGTATTTCGAAACAATACGTCTTCATTAAAAAGGAGATATATTTCAAAATTTCAAATCGAAACGGCTTCACTTTGTAAAGGCAGGACAGCGAAGGATTCGGTCGATGATGAATGATGACAAGGGTACTCACTGAAATGCTTGGGTTGTGAAGTAACCTTTTTCTTTCAACTATCTCTTTCATTTTCGCCGAACATTGAAGTATTCGCCAATTAATTTGATTGTAACTGACGAGTCATGTGTGTGTGTGTAGATTTTGTTTGCTGTCCTCAACTCATCCATTAAAATAATGACTAAAATCTTACAGGGCTAAAAGGACATGCAGATTGAACGCTGGACTTTCTCACTCGTGTGACTACAAGGATACATTGGATGCAATTCACGAGGGAATGTATCTTGGATCGGACATGACACCAGGCAAAAAATGACGGGACTAAAGCAACAAGCTCTTAACATCGTACATATTCTGTTGTTTCAAATCTACTGTATATCCTGTCCTAGAGTTGAAATTGAAATTACTATCCCCAAGCTTTGATTACTTATTTTTTAAATATTAAACAATTTTTAATTTAGAAGATTACCCAAATTAAAATGGTCAATGTTTCATTCTATTTTTGCGGTGAAAATGTGTTTTATAAACCTTGTACGTCATTTCATGATGTCAATCAAGATTTTCAAAGTAGCAGCACACACACTTCAAAGCAAACCACACGGGAACTCTGTTAGCAATTTTCTA